>Ga0209023_10000061_pt1 | contig 180793 bp, 159 predicted proteins | sample LakOneMetagenome_FD_187468 | JGI IMG/M metagenome (GOLD analysis project Ga0209023, IMG submission 187468) | Freshwater and sediment microbial communities from Lake Erie, Canada (SPAdes) (version 2) | ecosystem: Environmental > Aquatic > Freshwater > Lentic | place: Lake Erie, Canada... | reverse complement strand
AAAGCACGCGGCTGAGCGTCCGGGCCAGCGTTTCGGGCTCGGCGGCGGCGGCATAGTCGCCGCGGTTGAAGCGGTCGAGGTCGAAAAGCATGGTCGGCTTGGCGCCCCAAAGCCGCAGCGTGTTGGCCCATTTTCCCTGCCAGCCGATGACCGGCATGTCATGCGCCGAGGCGATCACGGTCTCGGCCGGAACCCAGCGGCGGCGGCCATCGACCGTTTCGACCTTGCCCTTGAAGCCGATCGTATAGGCTGCCTCAGGCCGCTCGAATTCCCATGGGTTGCGGGTGTTCAGCCAGTCTTCGGCTGCCTCGACCTGCTGGCCCGCCTCGAACCGCTGACGGAACAGGCCGTTTTCATAGCGGATACCATAGCCGTAGGCCGGGCAACCAAGCGTTGCCATGCTTTCCATGTAGCAGGCCGCAAGCCGCCCCAGCCCGCCATTGCCAAGTGCCGCGTCGGGCTCGTTGCGCTCGACCAGCTCGAGATTCAACCCAAGTTCGCCCGCCACCTCGGCCAGCGCCTCGCCCAGCCCCAGATTGATCGCGGCATCGGCAAGGATGCGGCCAATCAGAAATTCCATCGACAGATAATAGACCCGCTTGCGGTCTTCGGCCCAGGTGCGGCGCGTCGCGGTGAACCAGGGGCCGACGATCCGGTCGCGCAAGGCGAACGACAGCGCCATGCGCCAGTCGTAAATTGCGGCATGATCGGGGTCTTTGCCCAGCGTGAAGGTCAGATGGCGCAGAATATCGCTGCGCAGCGTCTCGGGGGTCAGGGTTTCAAGGTGCGGGTCACTGAGCATCGGCTGAAAAACTTCTCTCACTATTCCATGGCCCGACGCTGCCCAGAATTCGGCGCAACCGTCAAGACGGCCACGGGCCAACCGGCGCGGGCTGTTCACGTTATCGCTAACATGGCTGGGATAATCAAGGGCGGGGCTCGGCATTTTCCCGTCGGGTTGCGACCTTAGCCGAGCGCGTAGCCCGCGCCGCGCACTGTGCGCAGCGGATCGTCGCCACCATGGAAACAAAGCGCCTTGCGCAGGCGTCCGACATGCACGTCGACCGTGCGCGTATCGACATAGATGTCACGCCCCCAGACCCGGTCGAGCAATTGCTCGCGGCTCCACACCCGCCCCGGTTTTTCGAGGAAGGTCGCCAGCAGGCGGAATTCGGTTGGCCCGAGCTTCAGCACCTTTCCGTCGCGGTGCACCCGGTGGCTGGTCGCGTCAAGGACGATATCTTCATATTCCAGCACCTCGCCCTGGCTGGCCGGCCGGGTCCGGCGCAACTGGGTGCGCACCCGCGCCATCAGCTCGCCAATGGAATAGGGCTTGATGACGTAATCGTCTGCGCCGGTTTCGAGCCCCCGCACCCGGTCCATTTCTTCCGACCGGGCCGACAGCATTATGATTGGCACGCCCCTGGTTTCGGGGCGCGATTTCAGTCGCCGGCAGACCTCGATCCCCGAGACATTGGGCAGCATCCAGTCCAGCACGATCAGATCGGGCGTTTCCTCGGCAACCAGAAGCAGCGCGTCCTCGCCATTGTCGGCCTGTGCCACGCGAAAGCCTTGCGCCTCGAGGTTGTAGGTCAGCACTTCCCGCTGTGCCGGCTCGTCCTCGACCACCAGAACCGAAGGAATTGCGCGGTTCATCGTCAATGGCCCGCGCTGGGGGCAAGATCGGCAACGCTTTCAGCCTTGGGCCGGTCATCGTCGGGCAGGACGCCGGTGATCAGGTAGATGACCTGTTCGGCGATGGCGGTGGCGTGATCGCCCATCCGTTCGGTGTTCTTGGCGATGAAATGCAGATGCATGCAGGCGGTGATATTGCGCGGGTCTTCCATCATGTGGGTCAGGAATTCGCGGAAGAGTGCATTGTACATCTGATCAACATCGCGGTCGCGCGCCAGCACGTCCTGAGCGAGGTCGAGATGGCGGCCTGCATAGGCATCGAGCGCGTCCGACAGCATCTCGATCACGGTCTTGGCCATGCGCCGCAAGCTGCCCCCTGCCCCGGTTATGACGCCGAGCTGGCCAAGCGCCTGCGACCGTTTGGCCATGTTCTTGGCATAGTCGCCCACCCGCTCCAGCGACCCCGCGATCTTCATGACGCTCAGAACGACGCGCAGATCGGATGCCGTGGGCGCCCGCAGGGCGATCAGCCGGGCGGCTTCCTCGTTGATCTTCATTTCCAGTGCGTCGATGGCGCGGTCGTTGCGGCGCACCCCTTCGGCCAGTTCTTCGTTGCGGGTCTCAAGCGCCGTTGCGGCGTCCTGGATGGCGGTTTCGACCATGCCGCCCATTTTCATGACCAGCGCCTGAATGCCCTCCAGGTCGCGGTCGAAGGCTCTGGCTATATGCTGCTCGGCCATTTTTCGTTCTCCTTCAGCCGATACGGCCGGTGATGTAGCTTTCGGTGCGCGGATCATGCGGGTTGGTGAAAATCTGCGCCGTTTCGCCATATTCGACAAGGTTGCCCAGGTGGAAGAAAGCGGTTTTCTGGCTGACGCGGGCCGCCTGCTGCATCGAATGGGTGACGATCACCACCGAAAAGTTGGCGCGCAACTCGTCGATCAGTTCCTCGACCTGGGCGGTGGCGATCGGGTCGAGCGCCGAACAGGGTTCGTCCATCAGCAGAACCTCGGGCTCGGTCGCAACCGCGCGGGCGATGCACAGGCGCTGCTGCTGGCCACCCGACAGGCCGGTGCCGGGAGCCTGAAGCCGGTCCTTGACCTCGTTCCATAGTGCGGCGCGGCGCAGCGATTTTTCCACCATCTCGTCCAGTTCGACCTTGGACCGGGTCAGCCCATGGATGCGGGGGCCGTAGGCCACGTTGTCGTAGATGGATTTCGGGAACGGGTTCGGTTTCTGGAACACCATGCCGACCTTGGCGCGCAACTGCACCGGATCGACGCGGCGGTCATAGATATCTTCGCCCTCGAGCTCGATCTTGCCCTCGACCCGGCAGCCGGAGATCGTGTCGTTCATGCGGTTCAGGCACCTGAGAAAGGTCGATTTTCCACAGCCCGACGGGCCGATGAAGGCGGTGACCGTGCGGTCGAGAATATCGACATCGACATCCTTGAGCGCATGATTTTCACCGTAATGGACCTGCACGTTGCGGGCCGTCATCCGGGCGGTCTGAGTGTCCACATCTTTCTCCGTCAAACGCATGTCGTTCATGTCGATGCTCTCCTACCAGCGCCGCTCGAACCGGCGCCGCAGGACGATCGCCAGCGTGTTCATGATCAGAAGGAAGACCAACAGAACGATGATCGCCCCCGATGCCCGTTCGACAAAGGCCGGGTCGGCCCGCTGGGTCCAGTTGTAAATCTGCACCGGCAGCGCTGTGGCGGGGTCCAACAGCCCGTGCGGCGGGGCGCCGGGATAATCGCGCACGAAGGCGACCATGCCGATAAGCAACAGCGGCGCGGTTTCGCCAAGCGCCTGCGCCAGGCCGATGATCATGCCGGTCAGTATGCCGGGCGCGGCCAGGGGCAGCACATGGTGCAAGACCGACTGCATCTTCGACGCGCCGATGCCAAGGGCCGCATCGCGGATCGACGGGGGCACCGCCTTCAGCGCCGCGCGCGCCGGGATGATGATGCGTGGCAGGGTCATCAGCGTCAGCACCAGCCCCCCGACAAGCGGTGCCGACTGTGGCAGGCCGGCAAAGTTGATGAAGGCGGCAAGCCCGAGGATACCGAAGACTATCGACGGCACCGCGGCCAGATTGGCGATATTGACCTCGATGACATCGGTGAAGCGGTTCTTGGCGGCAAACTCTTCAAGATAGACCGCCGCCGCCACGCCGATCGGCAGGGACAGGAACAGAACCACCGCCATCATGTAGAGCGAGCCAAGGATGGCCACGCCAAGCCCGGCCGCCTCGGGCCGCTTTTCCGAGGCGTCGGGCGCGGTGACGAAGGCCCAGTTGAACCCGGTGTCGATCAGGCCCGCAGCTTTCAGCGCGTCGGCCAGCTTCAGTTGATCGGGCGATATCTTGCTGTCCTGTGCCGCCGATGCCGCCGTCACTCGGCCCTTGAAATAGCCGTCGATCCGACCGCTGACCAGCAGGCGCGCGCTGATCGTCGTGCCGATCAGCGCGGGGTCCGCCAGCACCCTGTCGCGCACCGTCGCCGGCGCCTCTTCGGACAGGATCGCGTTGATCTGCTTGGGGTCCAGCCCCTCGGGTGAAATCCCCTTGTCGACCAACACCTTTTGCATCGCGGCGGCAATCACGCGGCCATAACCGATGGTCGAGACCTTTTTCATCACCGCAAGATCGCGGGTGCCGGATTTGTCGAGATCGGCCTCGGGCAGCGTGACCGGTATCGTCACATAGGTCTGGCGGAAGGCCGAAAGACCGTTGCCGAGGATCGAGACCAGAAGAATGGCGAGCATGAGGAGCGCGGCCGAAATCGCCGCGACCCCGTAGGCACGGAACCGTGCCTCGGCCCGGTTGCGCGACAGGGTTCGCGCGTCGGGCGTCAGAAGCGAGCCGTGGCGGGACGCGTCGGTCATTCATATTGCTCCCGGTATTTGCGCACGATGATCAGGGCCAGGATGTTGAGCCCGAGTGTCAGCACGAAAAGGGTAAGGCCAAGCGCGAAGGCGACCAGCGTTTCGGGTGCTGCAAAGTCGGTGTCGCCGGTCAACTGGCTGACGATCTTGACGGTCATCGTCGTCATCGCCTCGAAGGGGTTGAGACTGAGCTTGGCCGCCGCGCCGGCGCCAAGAACCACGATCATCGTCTCGCCAATGGCGCGGCTGGCCGCCAGCAGCACCGCGCCGACGATGCCGGGCAAGGCGGCGGGCAGCACAACCTGGCGGATCGTTTCCGACTTAGTGGCGCCGAGGCCGAGCGAGCCGTCGCGCAACGACTGCGGCACGGCATTGATGATGTCATCCGACAGCGAAGACACAAAGGGAATGATCATCACCCCCATGACCAGCCCGGCGGTCATTGCCGACGACCCGCTGGTGCCAAGGCCAAGCGGCTGGGCGAACCAGTCGCGCAGCAAGGGTCCGACGGTGACCAGCGCGAACAGCCCGTAAACGATGGTCGGAATGCCGGCCAAGATCTCGATCGCCGGCTTTACCGTGCTGCGCAGGCGCGGGCCGGCATATTCCGACATGTAGATGGCCGCGAACAGCCCGACCGGCACCGCGACCGCAAGCGCGATTGCCGACACAAAAAGGGTGCCCCACAAGAGCGGCAGAAAGCCCAGGTCGGAATTGCCGCGAAAGTCGGGCCGCCAGACGGTGCCGAAAAAGAAATTGGTCCAGGAGTATCTGGAAAAGAATTTACCCGCCTCGAACAGCATCGACAGGATGATGCCAAGTGTCGTCGCAACCGCGATCATCGAGCACAGGATCAAGAGGCCCTTCATCGCCATCTCTAGCCGGTTGCGCGCCCGCGTCTCCTTGTTGGTGGTCAGAACCACCGCCGCCAGCGCGGCGACCCCGGCCAGCAGCGCCAGGATCAGACCGCCCGCCGAAATGTCGGCATGGGTCAGGCGCCAGAGCACCAGCACCGCGGCTGCCGGCAGCAAAAGCGCCAGAACCGCGCTCCAGCCATGAAAGTTCGGAAGCGAATGCAGGCCGCGCGCATCGCCACCGGCGGTGGCAATCGCCCGCGCCCGCCCCGAGAAATAGCCGGCGAGCGACAGGGCGGCGAGAAGTACGGCAAGGACGGAAAGGGTCAATTCGGCCACCGGGTTCAGAAGGAGGTTGGGGCGGCGCGACAGACGCCGCCCCGGCAGATCACATCACTGCATGGTATCTTCTGCTTCAACCGCGGCCTGCGTATCGGCAAGCTTGGGGTCCGAGACCAGGCCGTAGCTGGCCAGGGGGCCATCCGGGCCGGCCATGTCGTCCGACACGAAGAACTGGGTGAATTCCTTCAGGCCGGGAACCATGCCGACATGCGATTTCTTCACGTAGAAGAACAGCGGGCGCGACACCGGGTAGGTGCCATCGGCGATGGTCGCGGTCGACGGCACGATCCCCGACATGGTCGCCACTTTCAGCTTGGCGGTGTTGTTTTCATAGAACGCGAGGCCGAAGACGCCGATCGCCGTCTTGTTGGTGTCCATGCGTGACAGGGTTTCGGTATAGTCCCCGTCAATGTCGACCGCGCGGTTGTCGGTGCGCATCGCCACGCAGGCCTTGGTTGCCTTGTCCTTGTCGCCGCCGTTGGCCGCCATGATTGCCTCTTCGGCGCCGGTGGTCTTGCAGCCGGCTACCAGAACCTTGGTCTCGAACACTTCGCGGGTGCCGTGCTTGGTGCCCGGAACGAAGGCGAGAATATCCTGCGCTGGCAGCTTGGGGTTCACGTCCGACCATTTGGTCGCGGTATTGTCGACCAGCTTGCCGTCCTTGACCACCTGCGCCGCCAGCCCGAGGTAAAGGTCGGACGGGGTCAGCACGAAGTCGGGGCCGTTGATGTCGCTTGCAAAGACGATGCCGTCATAACCCAGGCGCACTTCCATGATGTCGGTCACGCCGTTGGCCTTGCAGGTGGCGCGCTCTTCGTCCTTGATCGGGCGCGACGCATCGGCGATGTCGATGGTTTCTTCGCCCACGCCTTCGCAGAATTTCTTGAGGCCGGCACCGGTGCCGCCCGATTCAACGACCGGGGTCTTGAAATCGTTGTTTTCGCCGAAAGCTTCGGCGGCGATGGTCGCATAGGGCAGAACGGTCGAAGAGCCGGCCATCTGGATCTGGTCACGCGCATTGGCCATCGTGGCCGCGGCAGTCAGCGCCAGTACGGAAGCGGTGAGTTTCATCGTCGTCATGCGTCTCTCCTGCATTTCGTCGGGCCGCCACCCCGGCGACCTTCCCCCTGGGCTTTAGGGGCGAGGTGCTGTGGTTTTGTGACATGCGCGTAACAGTTTGATGACAGGCCGCAGGTGCGCGATACCTGCGGGCAGGAACGGGTGCCGCGCGGCGGTCAGGCCTCGGGAAGTATGACCTTGAACTTGCTGCCTTTCCCCGGCTCGCTTTCGATTTTCAGACGACCGCGGTGGCGGTTGACGATATGTTTGACGATGGCAAGGCCCAGGCCGGTGCCGCCCTGTTCGCGCGACCGATGGGTATCGACCCGATAGAATCGCTCGGTCAGCCGTGGCAGGTGGATAGGGTCGATTCCCTCGCCCTCGTCGGCGACCTCGATCTGGACGGCGGGCCCGCGCAGGCGCGCCTCGCGCTCGATGCGCGTGACGGTAAAGGTCAGCTTGCCGCCCGCCCCGCCATATTTAAGGCCGTTCTCGGTCAGGTTGTGAAAGACCTGCATGAGCTGGTCGGCATCGCCGCGCAAATCGACGGCGCCGTCGGCGGCGATCAGGTCCATCCGCACTCCTGTGGCGGCGGCCTGGTCGCGGTGGGTGGCCATCACCGATCGCAGCAGGGCCAGAATATCGACGGTGTCCGAAGGGCGGCGGTGTTCGTCGGCCTCGACCCGGCTCAGCGACAGAAGGTCGTTCACCAGCCGGATCATCCGGCCCGCCTCGCGTTCCATGATGGCCAGGAAACGATCGCGCACGGCGCTGTCGTCACGCGCCGCACCGCGCAGGGTTTCGATGAAGCCGACAAGGGCGGTCAGCGGCGTGCGCAGTTCGTGGCTGACATTGGCAACGAAATCGCGGCGGATGGCCGCCGTCTGTTCCTGTGCGGTCTGATCCTCGAAGGCGACCAGCGCGCTGGGGCTGCCCGCGATGCTGGCGCCTGGGGCAATATGGGCGTCGTAAAGCGCATTGCCCGATTTCGCCGGCATGGAAATGCGCACGCTCACCTTGCGCCCCGAGGCCCAGGCATGGGCAAGCGACTCGTGAAAATCCGGGTGGCGCAGCACATCGGTGATCAGCCGGCCCTGAATGCCGGCCCCGAAGAGCGAAAGTGCGGCATCGTTGGCATATACGATCCGCTCGGCGCCGTTCAGCCACAGAAGCGCCATCGGCACCGCGCTGAGGACATTCTCATCGAAATTGGCAGCCATCGGACCCTCGGCGGATGTTGCAGTGCCGGCGGCCCAGATTGCGCGGCATTTCTCGGCGAGCGCAACCCTTCCGGATTTGGAAACAAATAGTTTAAGCGGTTTTGCCATCGCTGTGCCTTGCGATGGAAATACACTTATGCGTGTAACGTTTCATGCGGCGCCCCAAAAAGATGACGCGTTTTTTCTCCCGGGGCGCCGGCCCTTTGCAAAAGGCCACGATTTGCAACTTCAGATGACATCAAAGACCAAAGCCACGACCGCAGCCATCGATAACCTGAACGACGCGGTCGACCGCGCCACGTCGATCCTGGCGATAGGGCCGCTCGATCAGATGGAAACCGCCATCGGCGCGGCGCGTGCTGCGCGGATCACGACCGTCGCATACCGGCTTCTGACCGGCGCCACGCTTGCCGCACTGAAGCCCGATCTGGTCCTGTCGCCGCTTCTGGCGGCCGGGTTCGACATTCTCGACGTGGCCGACCGTCTTGCAAGCATGGGGTTCAGCGAGCGGCTCAGGGCACTCACCCCGCCGTTGCCGGACCCGGTCGCGGTCGCGGGCGAGGTGCGCGCGCAGTTCGGATTGCTCGATTTCGCGCTGATCGAGTTGGCCACCGCGGGGTCGGGCGCGGCCTGAGGTCAGCCGGCCGCGGTGACGGCGGCCAGACCGGCGCTGAAGTCGCGCTTGAGAAGCGCGATATCCTCGACCCCGACCGAAATCCGGAAGAAACCCTCGGATATGCCTTGCGCCAGTCGGTCGGCTTCGGCCACAGCGCGGTGCGACGACGACGACGGATGCGACAGGGTGGTGCCGATATCGCCGAGCGTTGGTGCGAAGGCGATATCGGGCATGGCGCGGGTCAGCGCATTGGCCGCGGCCCGCCCGCCGGCGATCTCGAACGACAGCATGTGGCCGCCCCGGTCGCCAAGCAGCGCGACGGCGCGATTGTGGTCGGGATGGTCGGGCCGGGTCGGATAGACCACGCGCTTCACGCCCTTCAGCCCCACCAGGTGATCGGCCAGCGCCCGGGCGTTTTCCTCGGACCTGTCATAGCGCAGATGGAAGGAATGGAGCCCGCGCTCGGCCAGCCAGCAATCGAACGGGCTGGGGGTGAGGCCGGTCGTGGTGGCAAAATCGTAGATCGCCTTGCGGTCGGCCGGATCGCGGGTCGCGACATAGCCCAGGGTCACGTCGGCATGGCCGGCCAGCATCTTCGTCACCGAATGCAGCACGATATCGGCGCCATGATCGAAGGGCCGGTAGCCGCGCGGCGTGGTGAAGGTATTGTCGACGACAACCCGCACCCCCCGACGCTTGGCAAGCGCCAGGATGCCTTCCATGTCGGCCACCCGCAGGGTCGGGTTTGACACGACCTCGACAAGGATCATCCGGGTTTCCGGGCGCAGGGCCGCCTCGATTGCGCCCACGTCGGTCGGGTCTGCCAGCGTCGTGGTCACACCAAAGCGCGGCATGTCCTGCGTCAGCAGGCGCAGTGACCTGCCGTAAAGCTGCACCCCCGCCACCACATGGTCGCCCGCCCGCAACAGGCCCATGACCGCCGCCGCCACCGCCGCCATTCCAGACCCGACAATCAGCCCCTGCCCCGGCAGCGGTGCCACCTCGAGCGCATCGATCTTGGCGGCAAGAACGCTGGCATTCGGGTGCCCCTCGCGCGCATAGGTGTAGCCCTGCACCTGCCCGCCATATTGCGCGTCCAGCTGATCGGGGCTGTCGGACGCATAGACGACCGACATCTGCAGGGGCGTCACCACCGCGCGGCTGACCGATTGCGGCCAACCGGTCCGGCGGACGAGATTTTCGGGTGTGGTGTTCGATAGAGGTTTGTCGGCAGGCATTGTGGGTCTCCTTCGCCGTATCAGTGACACGGTGACAGGTGGCAGGCAAGCAGCGACGAACCTGGCAAGATGCCGGCCGCCACACCGGCAGGACCAACATTCGTGGGTCCGATCCGGCGTCAGGTCAGACACCCTGGCGTCGAATTCGGGTTGGCTGGGGCCGCCATTGCGCGCTAGCGTCACCCCGGGTGCCGCTATGGGATATGGCGCGATGACACAAAGGCCGAATGTTGTTCTTGTCCTGGTCGACGACCTGGGGTTTTCCGACCTTGGGATCACCGGTTCGGAAATCCGCACACCCACGATCGATTCCCTGGCGAGGGGCGGCGTTCTGATGACGGCCATGTACAACTGTGCCCGCTGCTGCCCGACCCGCGCCTCGCTTCTGACCGGGCTTTATCCGCACAACGCAGGTGTTGGCCACATGGGCGCCGATCTCGGAACCCCCGCCTATCGCGGCTTTCTGCGCAACGACAGCGCCACGATCGCCGAACATCTGCGTGCCGCGGGCTATCGCACGCTGATGAGCGGCAAGTGGCACGTGGCCGGCGATTTCATGGCGCGCGAGGTTGACAGCTGGCGCGTCGGCGACATCGATCACCCGACGCCGCGCCAGCGCGGCTTCGACCGGTTCTATGGCATCGTGGACGGGGTCACGCATTTCTTCTCGCCCCATTTCATGCTGCACGATGATACGCGCGTCGAGGTTTACCCTGACGATTTCTATTTCACCGATGCAATCACCGACAAGGCCATCGGCATGGTCGAAGAGGCCACACGCGATCAGATCCCGTTCTTTCTTTACCTTGCCCATGCCGCCCCGCACTGGCCGTTGCATGCCCCGCCCGAAGATATCGCGCGTTATGATGGCACCTATGACCAGGGTTGGGACGCCACGCGCACGGCGCGCCATGAGACGATGAATGCCCGGGGCCTGTTTCAGACCAATTGGGATATTTCTCCCCGCGACGGAGACGTTGGCAGGTGGGAGGACGAGGCGCACAAGGATTGGCAGGCCAGCAAGATGGCCACCTATGCCGCGATGGTCGACCGCATGGACCAGTCACTTGGCCGGTTCATCGCCGCGCTGAAGCGGCTGGAGCAGTACGACAATACGCTGATCCTGTTTCTATCCGACAATGGCGGTTGCGCCGAATTCATGGCCGAAGACGGCTGGGCCAAGTTCTTTCCAGACCATACGCAGGACGGCCGCAAGATCGTGATGGGCAACCGGCCGGACGTCCGGCCGGGCGATGCGCTGACCTACCAAAGCTATGACAAGCCCTGGGCCAACGTCTCGAACGTGCCGTTTCGGCTTTTCAAGCATTATGTGCACGAAGGCGGCATCTCGACCCCGCTGATCGCGCATTGGCCCAAGGCCATCGCACCGGGGCAGATCGCGCATCAGGCCGCGCATGTGGTCGACATTCTGCCGACCATTCTCGAGGTGACCGGCGCGCCCTATCTTGCTGAACTTGGCGGCGAGGCCATTCAACGCTGCCAGGGCGAATCCCTCGTGCCGCTGTTTTCGGGCAAGCCGTGGATCCGCGAACAGCCGATCTTTTGGGAACACGAGGGCAATTCGGCGATCCGCATGGGGCAGTTCAAGCTGGTCCGTCAACACGGCAAGGCGTGGGAGCTGTTCGATATGGAACACGACCGGACCGAATTGCACGATCTCGCCGGCAAGACCGGAAAGTTCGAAGCCGACCTGCAGAACCGATATGAGGATTGGGCCCGCAAAACCGGCGTTCTGGACTGGAACATCGCCTTGCCAATGTTGCTGGCTGCCTGGCAGATGGACAACGCCGAGGGTTGACAACCCGCAAGTGCGGCAAGAGCGCGCCGTGATCCGGCCGCGAATGGTGGCGCCAAGGCTGGCGCGACCACGCCGGCCGGCGGCCACCCTGCTGTCAAAGCGCGCGCAAACCCCTGGCAAAGCGGGCGGCATTGGCACGGTAGCCGGCGGCCGATTGCAAAAGCCGCGCCTGCGCTTCGGCATCAAGCGTGCGCACGACGCGGCCCGGCGCGCCCATCACCAGGCTGCCGTCGGGAATTTCCTTGCCCTCGGTCACCAGCGCCCCTGCCCCTATCAGGCAGCCCCGCCCGATGCGCGCGCCGTTCAGCACGGTGGCGCCCATGCCGATCAGGCTGCCGTCGCCGATGGTGCAGCCGTGCAGCATCGCCTTGTGGCCGATGGTGCAGTTCGCGCCGATGGCCAAAGGAAAACCCATGTCGGTGTGGCAGACGACATTTTCCTGGAGGTTCGACCCGCGCCCGACGCGGATCACCTCGTTGTCGCCCCGCAGGACCGCGCCGAACCAGAGGCCCACCTCGTCTTCAAGCACCACCTTGCCGATCACATGGGCGCCCGGTGCCACCCAGACTCCGGCGCCGATTTCGGGGAAAATTCCGTCAAGCGCATGGATCATCTCTGCTCGAACTCCCTGTTCAGGCCGCGCACGAAGGCGCTGAGGCCAGGCTGTCGGTCGCGCCGCATCCGTTCGGCGGCAAGAATGGTCTTCAGGCTTTGCTCGGCCCGGTCGAGATCGTCGTTGATCAGCACATAGTCATATTCGGCCCAATGGCTGATCTCGGATTCCGACTTGGCCATGCGGCAGGCGATCACCGCGTCGCTGTCCTGCCCCCGGTCGCGCAGCCGCCGGTCAAGTTCCGCGATCGACGGAGGCAGGATGAAGATCGACACGACATCCTTGCCAAGCACCGAATTGCGGATCTGCTGGCCGCCCTGCCAGTCGATGTCAAAAAGCGTGTCGCGCCCCTCGGCCATCGCCGTCTCGACCGGGGCCTTGGGCGAGCCGTAGAGGTTTCCGAACACCTCGGCATGTTCCAGCATCTCGCCGGCTGCCACCATGGTCTCGAACGCGGGGCGTGTGCGGAAATAATAGTCGCGCCCGTCCACCTCGCCGGCCCGCGCGGGCCGGGTCGTGGCCGAAACGGAAAAGCGCAGGGTCGTGTCCCAGGCCATCAGCCGTTTGGCCAGCGTCGATTTGCCGGCACCCGAGGGCGACGAAAGGATGATGAGTAGCCCGCGCCGCTGCATGGTCATTCCACGTTCTGAACCTGTTCGCGCATCTGGTCGATGACGGTCTTGAGTTCAAGTCCGATCCGCGTGAGATCGGCATTGCCGGATTTCGAGCACAGCGTGTTTGCCTCGCGCAGGAATTCCTGGGTCAGAAAGTCGAACTTGCGGCCGATGGCGCCGGGTTCGGCCAAGAGCGCGCGCGCGGCCGCGACATGGGCCCCAAGCCGGTCGATTTCTTCGGTCACGTCGGCCCTGACCGCCATCAGTGCCAGTTCCTGCGCGATCCGGGCCGGATCGGCTTCGGCCGCGCCCGCAAGAACCCGGCCAAGGTTGTCCTTCAGCACCGCCTCCATCTGCGGCCGACGCGCGTCGGCGGCGGCGCGGGCGCGCTTCGTCAGGTCATCAATCTGGGCAATCTGGGTGCCGATGATCTGGCCGAGCCGCGCCCCTTCGGCCGCGCGCATGGCGTTGAAATCGTCCAGAAGCGGGGGGAGATCGCCGATCAGTGCCGGCAGAAGGGCAGCCGTATCACCCTCGCCCGCGCCTTGATCGAGCACGCCGCGCATCGTTAGGATGTCGACCGCCGTCGCGGGCGCCAGCACCAGCCCCACGCCCGCCGCCGCGCCTTCGACCGCACCGACAGCGGCCAGGGCGGCGCGCAGACCCGCCGGGCTGATTGCGGCCGTCTCGGCGCCCGCCGCCCGCCCGATCCTGAGCCCAAGGGTCACGCTGCCGCGCCCGACGCCCGCCGCGACCGCCGCGCGCACCGCCCCTTCCAGCCCTTCGATCCAGTCGGGCAGGCGCAGGCGCAGATCGAACCCCTTGCCGTTGAGAGACCGGATATCCCACACCCATTCATGGTCGGCCCCGGCGCCCCGGCGCGTGGCAAACCCCGTCATCGACCTTACCAGACCCTTAACCATTTAAGACTTTTCCGCCCCCGTTCCTAAAATTTTCAGGTATTTTAATATTCGGGTAATCATTCTGGACCTAGGGTTAACAAAGCTTGACCCCCGCGACAACGCGGCAAAGGACTGAATGGCTGTCGGGGGTGATGGCAAATGGATGGTCGGTCGTGGATAGTGGTACAGGCGGGGACGGGATCGTCCGGTTGTCAGAGGCTCGCAAGGACATGAAGTTTGCGGCCATTTCCGAGGTCAGGGCCTATTGGGAGGCCCTTCGCAATGGCCGGCCGGTGCCGCTCCGCGCCGAGATCGACCCGCGCGGGATCGAGCGGGCGCTGGAATATTCCTTCGTGCTGGAACGGGTGGCGCCCCATGTCGCGCGCTTCCGCCTCGCGGGGATGCATCTGAACGATCTGATGGGAATGGAGGTGCGCGGCATGCCGATCACCGCCTTCTTCACCCCGGCCGCGCGGCTTCGCGCCGCCGAGATCGTCGACAGTGTCTTTCGCGCGCCCGAAATCGTCGAACTGACGCTTGCCGCCGAAGCCGGCCTTGGCAGGCCGGCGATCGACGCGCGGCTGGTGCTCCTGCCCTTGCAAAGCGATCTTGGCGATATCAGCCGGGCGCTCGGGTGTCTCGTCGCCGACGGCACCATCGGGCGGGCGCCGCGCCGGTTCGGCGTGACCGGGGCAAGCGCCACCGCGATCGAGGCGGGCCGCCCGACCTTTCAGCACCGACCGTTGGTGGTGCGCGGCTTTGCTGAAAGCCAGCGGCCGGTCGACGGCGCCCCGAAGGGCGACCGCAGCCACCTGCGGTTGGTCAAGACTGACAAATAAGAACGCACCGGCCCCGGCCGGGCCGGTCACATACCGGCGGCGCGGGCCATGGCGCGCCGATCCTGCAATTCCTCGGCCACCAGAAACGCCAGCTCCAGCGACTGGCTGGCGTTCAGACGCGGGTCGCAGGCGGTGTGATAGCGGTCCGACAGATCCTCGTCGGTCACGGCCCGCACGCCGCCGGTGCATTCGGTCACGTCCTTGCCGGTCATCTCGAAATGCACGCCACCGGGGATCGTGCCTTCGGCCTTGTGGACGGCGAAGAATTCCCTGACCTCGCGCAGCACGCTTTCGAAGGGGCGGGTCTTGTAGCCCGAGGCCGACTTGATCGTGTTGCCGTGCATCGGGTCGCAGGTCCAGACGACGTTGGCGCCTTCGTCCTGCACCGCGCGGATCAGGCGCGGCAGATGGTCGCCCACCTTGCCGGCGCCGAACCGGGCGATCAGTGTCAGCCGGCCGGCTTCGTTCTCCGGGTTCAGCCTGCGCATCAGCACCTTCAGGTCGTCCGCCGAAAGCGACGGGCCGCATTTCAGCCCGATCGGATTCTGCACGCCGCGGCAGAATTCGACATGTGCCCCGTCGGGCTGGCGTGTCCGGTCGCCGATCCAGATCATGTGGCCCGACCCCGCCACCGGCAGGCCGGTGGTCGAATCGATCCGCGCCAGCGCCTCTTCATATTCAAGAAGCAGCGCCTCGTGGCTGGTGTAGAAATCGACCGTGGCCAGCGACTGGGCGGTGTCGGATGTCACGCCGGCCGCGGCCATGAAATCCATCGCGTCCTGAATGCGGCCGGCCACTTCGCGGTAGCGGCGCGCGTCGCCTTCGTCGGTGAAGCCCGAGATCCAGCTTTGCACCCGGTGAATGTCGGCATAGCCGCCGGTCGAGAAGGCGCGCAAGAGGTTCAGCGAGGCGGCGGCCTGAGTATAGGCCTGCAACATTCGCGCCGGATCGGGGATGCGGGCGTCGGGGGTGAAATCGAAGCCGTTGATGATGTCGCCCCGGTAGGACGGCAGTTCCTGCCCGCCGATCGCTTCGGTGGGGGTCGACCGCGGCTTGGCGAATTGCCCGGCGACCCGGCCGATCTTGACCACCGGCAGCTTGGCGCCCCAGGTCAGCACGACCGCCATCTGAAGAATGACCTTGAACGTGTCGCGGATGCTGTCGGCCGAAAATTCGGCGAAACTTTCGGCGCAATCGCCGCCCTGCAACAGAAAGGCGCGGCCGCCCGCCACTTCGCCAAGCGCGCGCTTCAGCTTGCGCGCCTCGCCGGCGAAGACCAGCGGCGGCATTTTCGCCAACTGCGCCTCGACCGCGGCAAGGGCCGGCAGATCGGGATAGTCGGGCATCTGCACGCGCGGCTTGGCGCGCCAGTCGGATTTGGTCCAGCCCTTGGTCATTTTTCTCTCCGCGGCAGCATTTAGCGATAACAGGGCGCGTATATAGAGGAGCCGGCAGTGCCTTGCAAACCCTTGGCGCGCGATTGTCCTTGCGGCGCCCCGGAATTGGTGATTGTGTGCGCAAAACGACAATATCGGGTCGCATAATGCAGATGATGGCCAGCCGCGGCAAGAAGGACTCGGACGAAAAACTCCGGACGCGCCGATTTGTCTTTCTGCTTCTCGACCGCTTCACCATGATGTCCTTCGCCGGCGCGATCGAACCGCTGCGCATTGCCAACCGGGTGCTGGGCAGGCCCGCCTATTCCTGGGTGCTGACCGGCGAGAACGCACGCGAGGCGACCTGTTCCAACGGCGCCTCATTCAAGCTCGACATGGGGCTGACCGAGGTCGAGCGCGACGACACGATCCTGGTCTGCGGCGGGATCGACGTGCAGCAGGCCACCACCCGCGCTGTCCTGAACTGGCTGCGGCGCGAGGCGCGCCGGGGCGTTGCGGTCGGCGGCATCTGCACCGGCTCGTACACGGTGGCCAAGGCCGGACTTCTCGATGGCAAGCGCGCCACCATCCACTGGGAGAACCAGGACAGTTTTCTGGAAGAGTTCGAAGAGGTTCGCCTGACGAAATCGGTCTTTGTCGTCGACGGAAACCGCATGTCGACCGCCGGCGGCACCGCGTCGATCGACCTCATGCTGAAGATCATCGCGCAGGAGCATGGCGAGGATACGGCCAACACCGTCGCCGATCAGCTTGTCTATTCCTCGATCCGCACCGATCAGGACACACAGCGTCTGTCGATCCCGACGCGAATCGGCGTCCGCCACCCGAAGCTTTCCCAGGTGATCCAGATCATGGAAAGCAATATCGAAGACCCGATCAGCCCGGCGACGCTGGCCACCGATGTCGCGATGTCGACCCGTCAGCTTGAACGGCTGTTCCGTCGCTATCTGAACCGCAGCCCCAAGCGGTATTATATGGAACTGCGTTTGCAGAAGGCACGCAACCTTTTGATGCAGACCGACATGAGCGTCATCAACGTGGCGCTGGCCTGCGGTTTTGCCAGCCCGTCGCACTTTTCCAAATGCTACCGTTCGCACTATCAGACCACCCCCTACCGCGAGCGCGGAACCCTGGGCAAACCCGGTCCGTCACGCCTGTCGATCTGATCTCGGGCAATCCCAGGGCACGACAGCCGCGCGGCCATCATTTCAAGCTTGAAACGTTCGGCTTGCCTTCGGCGGGAATTTCATACAAATCTTATACGGGACCGACGGCGGCGCGATCGCAGCAGATGATTTGCTTTGCATTTCCGCGCTGTCGAATTAGGTTCGGACAAGGACAACGTTCCAACATGGGAGAACAACAATGAAAACCCTTCTTGCTGCCACGGCAGCGAGCGCCCTTTTTGCCGGCATGGCCGTCGCCGAGGATGTCAAGATCGGCATCATCTACGGCTTCACGGGCCCGATTGAATCGCTGACCGGATCGATGGCCAACGCGTCCGAGGCGGCCATCGCCGAAGTGAACGCTTCGGGCAAGTTCATGGATGGCAAGACCAAGATAACCTCGGTCCGCGCCGACTCGACCTGCATCGATTCGGCGGCGGCGACCGCTGCGGCGCAAAAGGTTGTCACGTCGGACAAGGTGTCGGGCATTCTCGGGGGCGACTGCTCGGGCGTGACCAACGCCATGCTGACCAACGTCGCAATTCCGAACGGCATGGTCATGATCTCGCCCTCGGCCACCTCGCCGGCGCTCTCCAAGGTCGACAGCCACGGGCTCTTCTTCCGTACCGCGCCGTCGGACGCCCGCGAAGGCGACATCGCCGCCGATATCATGACCGAACACGGGATCAAGTCGGCAGCACTTACCTATTCCAACTCGGACTATGGCAAGGGTCTGGCCGAAGCGATCAAGTCTTCGTTCGAGGCCAAGGGCGGCAAGATCACCATCTCGGCCGCGCATGAAGACGGCAAGGCCGACTATTCGGCGGAAGTGGCTGCGCTGGCGGCGGCTGGCGGCGATATCCTGATCGTCGCGGGCTATCTCGACCAGGGCGGCTCGGGCGTTATCCGCGCAGCGCTCGATACCGGCGCCTTCACCAAATTCGAACTGCCGGGCGGCATGATCGGCGACAATCTGATCAAGAACATCCCGACCGGCCTCGAAGGGTCGTTTGGCCAGGTGCCCGGCTCAGATTCACCCGGCATGAAGATTCTGGCCGATGCGTCGGGTGGCAAGTTCGACGTGAACTCGCCCTACACACCCGAAAGCTATGACGCCGCGGCGCTGATGATCCTGGCCATGCAGGCCGCCAAATCGACCAACCCGGCTGATTATTCCAAGAAGATCATGGAAATCGCCAACGGCCCCGGCGAAAAGATCGAGCCGGGCGAACTTGGCAAGGCGCTTGAACTGATCGCCGCCGGCAAGCCGATCGACTATGAAGGCGCCACAGGCGTGCACCTGATCCCGCCGGGGGAATCCGCCGGCCGCTACCGCGAAATCGAGATCAAGGACAACAAGATCACCACGGTGAAATTCCGCTGATCTGATTGGCTCCGAGGCAGCCCGAAGCATTTCGGGCTGCCTTCCCATACAAGAATCGACCTTTGCGCGCGGCCTGCCACCCGGGCCGTGAACGCGGGGCTTCAGGGGAAACACATGATCGTCGTCGACGACTTGCACAAGCATTTCGGCGGGTTCCGGGCTGTCGATGGCGCCTCCATCGAAATCGCAACGGGCTCGATCACCGGGCTGATCGGCCCCAACGGGGCGGGGAAATCGACCCTTTTCAACGTGATAGCGGGTGTTTATCAGCCAACCTCCGGCCGTGTCGTGATGGATGGCGAAGATATCACCGGCCTTGCCCCACATGAATTGTTCCACAAGGGGCTGTTGCGCACCTTTCAGATTGCCCACGAGTTTTCATCGCTGACGGTGCGCGAGAACCTGATGATGGTGCCGGGCGGCCAAACCGGCGAGGTGCTGGTGAACAGCTGGTTCCGCCGCGCCCGCATCCGCGACGAGGAACGCGCGCTGGTCAGGAAGGCCGACGAAGTTCTCGAGTTTCTGACCATTTCGCATCTGGCAGACGAAAAGGCGGGCAACCTGTCTGGCGGGCAGAAAAAGTTGCTGGAACTTGGGCGCACGATGATGGTCGACGCCAAGGTCGTCTTTCTCGACGAGGTCGGTGCCGGGGTCAACCGCACGCTCTTGAACACCATCGGCGACGCGATCGTGCGGCTGAACAAGGAGCGTGGCTATACTTTCTGCGTGATCGAGCACGACATGGATTTCATCGGCCGCCTGTGCGACCCGGTCATCGTGATGGCCGAGGGAAAGGTGCTGGCCAAGGGATCGGCCGACAGCATCATGCAGAACGAGGCGGTGATCGAGGCCTATCTCGGGCGCGGCCTGAAGAACAAGGTGAAGGCAGAGGCGCATGGCTGAACCGTTCCTGATCGGCGAAATGATGACCGGCGGATACGGGGCCACCGACATCCTGCACGAATGCACGCTGGCGGTGGACAAGGGCCAGATCGCGGTCATCGTCGGCCCGAACGGCGCCGGAAAATCCACGGCGATGAAGGCGGTTTTCGGCATGCTGAAGCTGCGCGGCGGCCATGTGAAGCTGGGCGGTGAGGACATTACCAGACTTTCGCCGCAGGACCGGGTGCGCAAGGGTATGGGCTTCGTGCCCCAGGTCAACAACGTATTCCCGTCGATGACGGTCGAGGAAAACCTGGAAATGGGCGCCTTCATCCGGTCGGACAATTTCAAGGACACGCTCGAACAGGTCTATCACCTGTTCCCGATCCTGCGCGACAAGCGCCGCCAGGCGGCGGGCGAATTGTCGGGCGGGCAGCGCCAGCAGGTTGCTGTCGGCCGGGCGCTGATGACCCAGCCCAAGGTGCTGATGCTCGACGAACCCACGGCTGGCGTGTCGCCCATCGTCATGGACGAGCTTTTCGACCGGATCATCGAGGTGGCCCGCACCGGCATCTCGATCCTGATGGTCGAACAGAACGCGCGCCAGGCGCTCGAGATCGCCGACCGGGGCTATGTTCTGGTGCAGGGCGCCAACCGTTACACCGACACCGGAGCGGCCCTGATGGCCGACCCCGAGGTCCGCCGCACCTTCCTCGGGGGCTAGACATGAATTTCCTGAACGCGCTTGTGGCACTGCTGAACTTCGTGGTGATACCGGCCACCGCCTATGGCGCGCAACTGGCGCTTGGCGCGCTGGCGGCGACACTGATCTACGGCATCCTGCGGTTCTCCAACTTTGCGCTGGGCGATACGATGGCCTTTGGCACCGGCGTCGTGATCCTGTTCACCTGGTGGATGCAAGACCACGGGATCGGCCTTGGCCCCCTGCCGACCGCGCTTCTCGCCCTGCCCTTCGGCATCGCGGTAACGGCTGCATTGGTGCTGGCCACCGACCGGGTGGTCTATCGCTTTTACCGCACACAAAAGGCGTCGCCCGTCATCATGGTCATCGTCTCGATGGGGGTAATGTTCATCATGGCGGGGATCACCCGCTTCTTGATCGGGGTCGAGGAAATCCGCTTCACCGACGGCGCACGGTTTGTCATCAACCCCACGACATTCCGCGAAAATACCGGGCTGGCCGAGGCACTGGCCCTGCGCACCACGCAGCTTATCACCGTGGTCACGGCGGTGGCTGTGGTGGCAGCACTCTTCTGGTTCCTGAACAAGACCCGCACCGGCAAGTCGATGCGCGCCTATTCCGACAACGAAGATCTGGCGCTTCTGTCGGGCATCAACCCCGAACGGGTGGTCGCAGTGACCTGGATCATCGTCGCCGGGCTGACCGTGATCGCCGGCAGCCTGTACGGCCTGGATAAAAGCTTCAAGGCTTTCAACTACTTCTCGCTTCTTCTGCCGATCTTCGCCTCGGCGGTCGTCGGCGGGCTCGGCAACCCCCTGGGCGCCATCGCCGGGGGGTTCCTGGTTGCCTTTTCCGAAGTGGCGGTGACCAACGCCTGGCGCAAGGTTGCCGGATATATCCTGCCCGAAAGCCTGATGCCCGACGGGCTGATGCAGCTCTTGTCGACCGATTACAAGTTCGCCGTCAGCTTCAGCATCCTGATCCTCGTTCTGCTTTTCAAGCCCACGGGGATATTCAAGGGGAAATCGGTATGAGCTTCAACATCCGCAATCTCTCCCTGTTCGGGATCATGGCGCTTCTGTTCATCCTGGAAGGCACCTGGCACAACGACTATTTCGCCGGAAGCTGGAATTCGTCGCTCGGTATTCTGAATGTCGGGCTGATCTCGGCGATCATGGCGCTTGGCGTGAACATGCAGTGGGGCTACGCGGGCCTGTTCAACACGGGTATCGTCGGCTTCGTCGGGCTCGGGGCGCTGGCTCCGGTGCTGATTTCCACCCCGCCGGTGGTCGCGGTCTGGAACGCCGCCGGCGTCGGCCGGCTGACCGGTGCGCTTCTTCTCGGGGTGGCGATCCTGGTGCTTGCGGTCTATGTCTACGGGCGCACCGGGGGGCGGACGCGGACCTGGGCCATGCTGGCCATCCTGATCGGCGGATTCTTCCTTTACCGCGCCGTCCTTGACCCCGCTGTCACCTTCATCGAGGCGAACGACCCCGCCGCCCATGGCAACATCGGCGGCCTTGGCCTGCCGGCGCTGGCGTCCTGGCCCGTGGCGGCGCTGATGGCGGCGGCGGCGGCCTGGGTGATCGCAAAGACCGCCCTTGGCCTGCGGTCCGATTATCTGGCGATCGCGACCCTCGGAATCGGTGAAATCATCGTTGCGGTGCTCAAGAACGAAGACTGGCTGGCGCGGGGCGTCAAGGGAGCCTACAAGATTCCGCGCCCTTGGCCGGTGCCGTTCGAGATCGACCTGCAACAGGCGGGATGGTTCCAGAACCTGACGGCAAGCTGGGGGGTCAACCCGGTTACCGCGTCGACGCTGACGGTGCAGTTACTGTTCGGCGCGCTTTTTCTCGTCGTCCTTCTGTTTCTGATCTGGGCGGCCGAACTGGCGCTGGCCAGCCCCTGGGGCCGGATGATGCGCGCCATCCGCGACAACGAGACGGCGGCGCGCGCCATGGGCAAGGATGTGACCCGGCGCCATCTCCATATCTTCGTCATCGGCTCGGCAGCCTGCGGGTTGGCCGGGGCGATGATGACGACGATGGACGGCGCCCTCATCACCACCAGCTTCACCCCCCTGCGCTATACGTTCACGATCTGGCTGATGGTTATCATCGGCGGTTCCGGGAACAACTGGGGGTCGGTGCTGGGCGCCCTGCTCATCTGGTTCCTGTGGATCAAGGTCGAACCCTGGGGCAACGCTGTCATGGCCTTGGTGACCAACCACATGGCCGACGGTTCGGCGCTGAAGCAATATCTGCTGGACGGGGCGGCGCAGATGCGAACCCTGACGATGGGCGTGATCCTGCTGGTGGTCCTGCGTTTCAGCCCGCGTGGTCTGATCCCCGAGAAGTAACCGCCAGTCGCGCGATCCAGCGAATGCAGCCGACAAAAGCGACATATTTTGTCGTGTCGTGTATGCCGTTGGCGTCTTTGCCGGGTAATGATCGGGCAAAAGCGCCATGCATGCGCGGGATCAGCGAATGAGGATCGGATGAAAACCCATACCCAGGTCTGTGTCATCGGCGGCGGCGTCGTCGGTTGTTCGGTGCTCTATCACCTCACCAAATTCGGCTGGACCGATGTCATGCTGATCGAACGGTCGACGCTGACCTCGGGGTCGACATGGCATGCGGCGGGTGGTTTTCACACGCTGAACGGCGATACCAACATGGCCGCCCTTCAGGGCTATACGATCGGGCTCTACAAGGAGCTGGAAAAAATCACCGGCATGTCGTGCGGGCTGCACCATGTCGGCGGCATCACCATGGCCGACAATCAGGAACGCTTCGACATGCTGAAGGCCGAGCGGGCCAAGCACCGCTACATGGGTCTTCACACCGAAATCCTGACCCCCGCCGAGGTTGCCAAATTCACCGACGGGCTGGTCAATACCGACGGGATCGTCGGCGCGCTTTACGACCCGCTGGATGGCCACCTTGACCCGTCGGGCACCACCCATGCCTATGCCCGCGCCGCCAAGATGCAAGGGGCGACCATCGTCGAGCACAACCGCGTCTTGGAAACCAACCCGCGCCCCGACGGCGGCTGGGACGTGGTGACCGAAAAGGGCACGATCCGTGCCGAACATGTGGTCAATGCCGGCGGTCTCTGGGCGCGCGAGGTGGGCGCCATGGCCGGCGTCTATCTGCCGCTTCTGCCGATGGCCCACCAGTATCTTGTCACCGACGATATTCCCGAAATCATGGAAATTCTGAAGTCGGGTCGCGAATTTCCGCACGTGATGGACCCCGGTGGCGAAAGCTATCTGCGCCAGGAAGGGCGCGGGCTGTGCATCGGCTTTTACGAAAAGCCCTGCGAAGGCTGGTCGATCGACGGCACGCCGTGGAATTTCGGGCACGAGCTCTTGAACGAACAGTTCGACAAGATCGAAGACAGCGTGAACTTCGCCTACCGCCGCTTTCCGGTGCTGGAACGCACCGGGGTGAAGCGGGTGATCCACGGCCCCTTCACCTTTGCCCCCGACGGCAACCCGCTGATCGGACCGGTTCCTGGCCTGCGCAACTACTGGTCGGCCTGTGCGGTCATGGCGGGCTTTTCCCAGGGCGGCGGCATGGGCAAGTCGCTGGCCGAATGGATGATCCACGGCGAGACCGAGGTGGATCCGCGTGGGTTCGACGTGGCGCGGTTCGGCAAATGGACGACGCCCGGCTACACCGTGCCCAAGGTCATCGAAAACTATCAGATGCGCTTTTCGGTCAGTTACCCGAACGAGGAACGCCCCGCCGCGCGCCCGTTCCGCACCACGCCCATGTATGACATTTTCGATGGCTTGGGGGCGGTCTGGGGCCAGCAGTTCGGGCTCGAGGTGCCGAACTATTTCGCCCTGCCGGGCGAGCCGCGCTATGAGACACCCACCTTCAAGCGGTCGAACGCCTGGGAGGCGACGCGCCGCGAGGTGCTGGCCGTGCGCGAGGCCGTGGGCATCAACGAGGTGCAGAACTTCGGCAAGTTCCGGGTGCGTGGCGCGGGCGCGCGCGCCTGGCTCGACCGGATCATGGCGGGCTCCATCCCAAAGCCCGGGCGCCTGTCGCTGACCCCGATGCTCAGCCCCAAGGGCAAGATCATCGGCGATTTCACCGTGACTTGCCTGTCGGAAACCGAGTTCCAGATCACCGGGTCGTATGGCGCGCAGGATCAGCATCTGCGCTGGTTCGAGCAGAACCTCGACGCAGATGTTACGGTCGAGAACATGTCGGACCGGATTACCGGCTTTCAGATCGCCGGGCCCAAGGCGCGCGAACTTCTGTCCCGGGTCACCCGCGCCGACGTGTCGGGCGAGGCGTTCAAGTTCATGGATGCGCGCCGTATCACCATCGGCATGGTCGATTGCCTGGTCCAGCGGGTCAGCTATACCGGCGATCTCGGCTATGAGATTTTCTGCGATTTCATGAAAGAGCGCAGTCTTTGGCACACGCTCTGGACGGCGGGGCAGGATCTGGGGCTGCGCCCCTTCGGAATGCGGGCGATGATGAGCCTGCGGCTCGACAAATGGTTCGGGTCGTGGGCACGCGAGTTTTCGCCCGACTATTTCCCCGGTGAAACCGGGATCGACCGGTTCATCCGCTGGAACAAGCCCGCCGACTGGATCGGCAAGGCCCCGGCGATGAAGGAAAAGGCTGAAGGGCCGCATAAGAAGCTGTGCGCCTTTGTCATCGACGCAGAGGATGCGGATGTCGTCGCCTACGAGCCGATCTGGATCGACGACAAGGTGGTGGGCTTTTGCACGTCGGGCGGCTATTCGCACTGGACCGGCAAATCGGTGGCGCAGGGCTTTGTTCCGACCGGCATGATCCGCGACGGGCTTGAGGCCGAGATCGAAATTCTCGGGGTCCGCCGCAAGGCGCGGCTGGTCACTGCCGCCCTTTGGGACCAGGATGGGGCCAGAATGCGGGGCTGACGGCCCCGCCCCAATGGCCGAAGGCGGCAATGAGCGGGCCCGACGATATAGCGATACTGATCCCGGCCGCCGGTGCCGCAGCCCGGATGCTGGGCCGCGACAAGCTTGTGGAATTGGTGGCGGGCGAGCCGATCCTGCGGCGCACCGCCCGACTGGCGGTTGGAACCGGTGCGCGGGTCTTCGTGACGCTTCCGGTGTCTGGGGCATTCCAGGCCAGGCGGCTTGATGCGCTCTCCGGTGTGGCGCTGACGTTGGTGCCGGTGGCCGACCCCGGCGAAGGGATGGCGGCCTCGCTTCGGGCGGGTGCGGCGGCGGCAGCTGGGTTTGCCGGGCTGATGATCCTGCTGCCCGACATGCCCGAAATCGACGCCGATGACATTTCAAATCTGATGGCGGCCTTCGCCGAAACCCCCGACCGGCCGCTGCGCGCCACTGCGTCGGATGGCACTGCCGGGCATCCGGTCATCCTGCCGGCGGCCCTGTTGCCCGCGCTCGGCGCGCTTCGCGGCGATCAGGGGGCACGGTCGCTTTTGCGGGCTCACCCGCCGCGTCTTGTCGCGCTCGCTGGTCGCCGCGCGGTGACCGACCTCGACACGCCCGAGGATTGGGCGCTCTGGCGCGCCCGCTAGGCGCCCCGGGCCCCCGTCTTTGCCCCGTCGCCCCGGTCAGGCCGACATCAGAAGCCGCGCCTCGTGCGCCTTCAGGCAAATGCGCGCTGCACCATAGGCACCCCGCCCCTCGGCGCTGGCCAGGTCGGGGAAAATCGACAGGAGTTCGGCCCGCTGCGGCTCGTCCATGCCGGCAAATGTCTGATCGCCCGGCTGGAAGCTTTCGCTCCAGGCCCCGTCCGAACGGACGATTTCATGCCTGTCGAACATGATATGGATATAGCTGACCGGCCCCGCCCCTGCCCGGCTGATCCCCGGCAGGCCGACCAGATGGACGGCGGCCGCCAGAACCTCGCCCTCACCAAAGATCAGTTCGGCATTGGCGCCGGTCAACAGCATCCGGTGCTGGGGCGACACGATCATGTCGCGCTCTGGCAGGCCTGGGCCGAGCGCGCCCTGGTGGATCAGCACCGGGCAAAGCGCCGGCATCGCCACCGTATCGCCCGCCCCGAGATCGCGCCTGCCCGCCCAGCGGACCGGCTGGTAACCGCTGTCGCGGGTCAGAACCCGTGTCCCGACCCGCACCGATTCCACCGGCATGGCGCCCCGGTCGGTCTCGATCAGCGTGCCGGGGGTGAAGCAGGGCACCATATGCTCGATGTTCGAGAAGGACATCGAGCCGATGATATGGCCCTGCGCATCCAGGAACTGGACCGTGCCATTTTCGTGGTTGTTGGGGTCGAAGAGGATATTGGTAAGCGACTTGCCCCACGAGGTAAGGTCGAGCGTGTCATTGTCGTTGCCGGTCTCGCCGCCATCGACGACGCTGCCGATCGAGATATTGTGGAAGAAGTCGGCCCCCGACCCGCCCAGCATCGTATCGGGCCCGGTTCCCCCCGAGAATGTGTCGTTCCCGTCGCCGCCATCCAGAAGGTCGTGCCCGGACCCGCCGACCAGAAGGTCGTTGCCCGCGCCTCCGTAAAGGGAATCGTCCCCCGCGCCGGCGGTCAGCATATCGTCGTGGGCCGAGCCGATCACCGCCTCGAAACCGCTCAGCGTATCGCCGGCCGCATCGCCGCCCGCGCCGTGGCCGGTGGAAAGATCGACCGAAACACCCGCCGACGAGGCGCTGTAGTCGACCGTGTCGGTCCCTGCCCCCCCATCCAGGCTGTCGGCCCCGGCGCTGCCAAAGATATGATCGTTCCCGGCCCCGCCGAAGAGCGACTCGCTGCCCGACCCGCCAGACAGCGTGTCATCGAAGTTCGAGCCGATCACCGCCTCGATGCTTGTCAGCGTATCGCCGGCCGCATCGCCGCCCGCCCCGTGGCCGGTGGAAAGATCGACCGAAACACCCGCCGACGAGGCGCTGTAATCGACCGTGTCGTTGCCGGTGCCGCCATCCAGCAGATCCGCGCCAGCACCACCTACGAGGCTGTCGTTGCCGGCCCCGCCATAGAGCGAGTCGCTGCCGGAACTGCCAACCAGCGTGTCGTTGAAGGCCGAGCCGACCACCGCCTCGAAGCCCGAAATCGTGTCGCCGGTCGCATCGCCCCCGGTCGCCGTCTGTGTGGCCAGGTTGACGGAAACGGCTGCGCCCGAGGTCGAATAATCGACCGTGTCGTTCCCGGTGCCGCCTACCAGGCTGTCGGCCCCGGCACCGCCCGCGATACTGTCGTTGCCGGCCCCGCCGAAGAGCGAGTCGCTGCCCGCGCCGCCAAAAAGCGTGTCGTTGAAGGCCGAGCCGATCACCGCTTCGATCGAGGTAAGCGTGTCGCCCGCCGCATCGCCGCCGCTGTTCGACCCGGTGGCCAGATTGACCGACACTGCCGCCGACGAAGCGCTGTAATCGACCGTGTCTTTGCCGGTCCCGCCATCCAGAAGGTCCGCGCCAGCACCACCGACGAGGCTGTCGTTGCCGGCCCCGCCATAGAGCGAGTCGCTGCCGGAACTGCCAATCAGCGTGTCGTTGAAGGCCGAGCCGACCACCGCTTCGAAGCCGACAAGTGTGTCGCCCGCCGCGTAGCCGCCGCTGCCCGAGCTGGTACCGAGGTTGACCGAGACCGCCGCGGTCGAGGCGCCATAGTCGATCGTGTCATTGCCGGTCCCGCCGTCAAGACTGTCGGCCCCGGTGCTGCCGACGATGCTGTCGTTGCCGGCCCCACCATACATCGACTCGGCGGCAGTGCTGCCGACCAGCGTATCGTTGAAGGCCGAGCCGATCACCGCCTCGATCGACACGAGTGTATCGCCGGTCGCATCGCCACCGGTCGCGGATTGGGTGGCGAGGTTGACCGACACCGCCGCCGACGAGGTCGAATAGTCGACCGTATCGTTGCCGGTCCCGCCGTTGATGGAATCGGCGCCCGCACCGCCGTTCAGAAGGTCGTCACCGGTGTTGCCAAGCAGCGTGTCGTTGCCCGCACCGCCATACAGAACGTCGTTGCCCGCCCCGCCGTCGACACTGTCGTTGCCGGTGCCGGCATCGACCGTATCATTGCCGAGGCCCGACAGAACCGTATCGTTGCCTGCGCCGGCAATCACATAATCGTCGTTGCCCGACGATCCGGCCAGACCTGCGTCGTTATTGTCGATCTTGTCGCTGCCATTGGCGATCGGCTCGACATAACTGCTGTTTATCAGGTCGTTGCCCGATGTGCCTTGGACAATGCCATCATCGAAACCCGTGACCCAGCGGCTTGACGCCATGCCGGTATAATCGTTGCCGACCAGGCTGTTCAGCGTCATCGAAACGATCGGCAGGGCCTGCTGCTGGGTGGTGACCGCGTCGTTGGTCTTTTCCGGCGCAAGGTAGAGATTTCCCGCGGTGTCCTGCGCCAGCACCGCCGTGGTGCTGACCGTGCTGCCGTCGGCATAGGTCATGGTGACGTTGTAGATCGCACTCGCGTCGAACGTGTAGGTCTGGGTGCCGGCGCCGATATTGGTGGTGAAGGTCTCGTTCGAGACGGTATTGTCCTGATTGAGCGACGTGTCGCCGTTGATGTCGTTCGTGGTGACCGAGGTGACGTGCGAAAACAGCGGATTTCCGGTCGACCCCCAGGTGGTGCCGTTCAGCAGCGCCGCATTTTCTGCAACCGTGTTCCCCTCGGTCGGGTCGATCGCCGTCGCCGAGTTGCCAAGGAATATCCAGGTGAAGGTGTTTGACGTCGCCATTCAGAACACCCGAACGTCTGACAACGCCGCCAATGGGGCCGCCAAGCCCGTCACCGTGGTTTTCCCGGCGGCAGGGAACGACGCCGCAAACACTGCAATGCCACCGGCAAACCGCGGGCGACGCACAACAGGAATTGCAACTTGTTTCGGACTAGACGTCACGGTTTCCAGACAACCCAACATACAACTGCCTTACTGATTAATCGTATAGTTTGTCGCCAGTTTGTCCCCGGAAACCTCAAAGAAACCATAACATCGGGCGTATAGGCGCGAATGTTGAAAAAATGATGGCATTTCAGGAGCCGACTGGCGGCTTCAGGCCACCGCATGACGGCGGTCGCCTCGGCAAAAGCACCGTCGAAATGTCAAAACATGCAGCCCCCCCCGGAGTTCCGACAACATCAAGGATGCCACTGAAAACTGGTGGCTATCTAGCATCAATAGCAGGGGGTTCGTGTTATTCCACGCCAGCGGGGCAACGACCTGCGCGTTTCAAGGCGCCGTTGCAGCAAAGGCACATTCCTGGTGGCCTAGTCATGCCCGAATAAACGTGCGGTTGAACGGGTCAGGACGGGGTCGCCCGTGACTGCAGTTGCCGGCCCCGCAAGGGGTCAGCCCCGGCGCCGGCCCACGGCCTGCGCAGCCTCGGCGCGCCGAAGCCGGCGGTCATGAAACGGCATGGAACACAGGATCAGGCAAAGGGCAAAAAGGGCTGGCATCATCGCTTGGGTTCCTTGTGGACTGTCGCAGTCGGCATTGATCTGGCGCGGCCGCCCGCGCCTAGGCGTCGGCGGCCTTGCGAAGCGCCGGAGCGGGTTTGCGTTCGGGATAGATATCGAAGATCTCGGTGCGCTGCGCATTGCCCTGCGCCCCGAGCGACATGTCTTCGGGGTTGAAACATTCCGCCCAGACGCCGTTGGCCAGGACCACCTCGTGGCGAGCGAACTCGAAATGGACATAGCGGACGCCCAGCACCGAGCAGGTGCGGATCGTGCGGTTGTCGATCAGGTTCTTCGCGGCAACCAGACGGTCCTGGTCATCGGCGCCAGCCAGATCGCCCTTGTGGTCGGGCAACAGCCGCTGGTTGGGGCTCACCAGCATGTCACGCTCGGGCAGCGACGGTCCGAGCGCCCCCGCGCTGACCAGCACCGGCTGAAGATGCCGCGCGGCGGTGATCTGGCCGAAATCGTAGTCGCGGCAATAGACCTGCCGCACGGTCTGCAACCCGTTGTCGCGGGTGACGACCCGGTCGCCGACCTCGATCCGCTCGACGGGCTTTTCGCCCGAAAGCGTGCAGATCATCGTTCCATTGGCAAAAAAAGGCACTTCGGAAATTCCTGTCTCAAAAGGTCTCGTTCGTGGTTTCCCGCCGGGGAAGCAGACAATCTGCGCCTATCGGCGGGGTCGGTCGCGGGGTTTCGTTTCAATATCTGCCACCCCGCTGGCAGTCGTGACGTTCGTCGTTCAATGCAGTCAATTGCCAATCAAAATGTGGCGGAATCATGGCGCGCAAGCCTGCCGAATGTTGCGATCGTGAGGGATGGCCGCACCGTGAAACCCGGCACTGTTTCAGGTTTGGAAGTAGCGCGATTATCGCTAAGAGTCTGTTGCTAAAAAAGATTCCCGAGAATCTTGCCTTGCCAAGCCGTGCGCTCGCCCTCGCCGACCTGTCTAAAAGTTAGCTAACCGTTGCAGTGGCAGAAACAACGCCTGCCGTCAGGGGCAGGCAGGGCCGGAAATATGGCGGAAATGTGCGATCCGGGACCCAAAGTGGAGCGGCAACAATAGGCGGCATCGGGCCGGTCTGTTGCGCGCCGCTGCCCTGGCCGGGCCGCCTCGAATCGCGCCCGCCGGCGCGCGCCGATCCTTGCGTCATCGTCCTGTCGGAAATCTGGTGCCCGAGGCCGGACTCGAACCGGCACACCGTGAGGTAGCAGAGTTTGAGTCTGCCGCGTCTACCATTCCACCACTCGGGCTCGGGCAATTCTCTAGCGCCCTGGCCCGACTATGGCAAGATCGAAGCAGGGCAAGCAAACCCCGGTCACAGGTTCGTCGCCGAGAACGTGTCGCAGGCGCGGATCGTGCCGGCCTTGTAGCCAGTGGCCAGCCAGCGCTGACGCTGTTCAGAGGTGCCGTGGGTGAAGCTGTCGGGCATCGGCGTGCGGCCGGCACTGCGCTGAAGCGTGTCGTCGCCGATCCGCGCGGCCGCATCGACCGCTTCCTGAATGTCGCCGGGTTCGAGCGTGCCGAGCTTGTCAGCCGCATAGCGCGCCCAGACACCCGAAAAACAGTCGGCCTGCAACTCGATCTGGACCGAAACCTGATTGCTGTCGGCCTCGCTCATCTGCTGGCGCGCCGCATTGGCCTTGCCCAGAATGCCCAGTTCGTCCTGCACATGGTGGCCGACCTCGTGCGCCACCACATAGGCCTGGGCAAAATCGCCCCGCGCGCCAAGCTGCTGGCTTAGGGTGGCAAAAAAGCCGGTGTCGAGATAAACCTTCTTGTCTTCGGGGCAGTAGAACGGGCCGGTCGCCTGCGATGCGCCGCCGCATGCCGATTGCGTCATGTCCTTGAACAGCACGAGCGTGGTCGGATGATAGGTGCGCCCCAGTTCCTTCTGGAAGATGTCGGTCCAGACGGTTTCGGTATCGGCCAGCGTGACCGACACGAACTCGCCCGCCTTTTGGTCGGCCTCGGTGATCTGGCCGCCGCCGCCCGACTGGATCTGGCCGTTGAATGCGCCGCTGTTCAGTAGCGGCGTCACATCGATGCCGAGGAAATAGCCGATGACGAGCACGGCAATGACGCCGATCCCGCCGATCCCGCCGACCTGGCCCGCGCTGACCCCGCGCCGGTCCTCGATATTGTCGCTTCCGCGACGACCTTCCCACTTCATTTCAACCCCCCAATGGCCCGCCGGACCGACACAACTGACGAAAAGTTTACCGAAGCCGGGCCGCAACGGAAAGCCCTTGGCTGCTTGACGGCAGGCAATTGCCATGGCCTAAGCAGACGAAATCGACAATGGCGCGGGCGGCGATGTTCAAACGGCTCTATGACTGGACCTTGTCCTGGGTGCGATCGCCGCATGCCGCGGCCGCGCTGGGCGTGATTTCCTTTGTCGAAAGCTCGGTCTTTCCGATTCCGGCAGACGTGCTTTTCATCCCGATGTGCGCGGCGCGGCCCGACCGGGCGATGCGGCTGGCGGGTCTTGCCACCGTGACCTCGGTTCTGGGTGGCATCTTCGGCTGGCTGATCGGCCATTATGCCTTTGCCTATGTGGCGACGCCGATCCTGGAGTTCTACGGCAAGCTCGGCGCATTCGATGTCCTGCGCGCCCAAGCGGCCGGCAGCGTCTGGATCATCCTTGTGCTTCTCGTCACCTCGGGGCTCGCGCACCTGCCGCCGATGAAGGTGGTGACGATCCTGTCGGGGCTGATCGGGTTCAACCTTGTCCTGTTCGTCCTGTCGGCGATCGTGGCGCGCGGCGCGCGCTTCTATGCCCTCGGCTGGCTGCTCCAGCGCTACGGCACCCCCATCCTGTCGTTCGTCGAACGGCGCCTGACGCTGATCGTCGGGGCCATCGTCGGGCTGGCGATCCTTCTTTATCTGGCGATCAAGTTCCTATGAGCCCCGATACCCGCCGCCTGATCCTGCTTGCCGCCGGCGGTTCGCTGGTGCTGCTGACCGGCGCCTTTCTCTTCCAGGCTGCGGGCTATGCGCCGTGCGAGCTCTGCTGGTTGCAACGCTGGCCGCATCTGGCCGCTGTTGTCATCGGCGGTGTCGCGCTCGCCTCCAACTGGCGGCAACTGAGCTGGGCCGGCGCGCTCGCCGCGGCCACCACCGGCGTGCTCGGGGTTTATCATACCGGGGTCGAGCGCGGCCTGTGGATCGGGCCGACCAGTTGCAGTTCGACCGGCATCCAGGGCCTGTCGACCGACCAGTTGATGACCCAGATCCTGAACGCGCCGCTGGTGCGCTGCAACGAAGTGGCCTGGAGCCTGTTCGGTATCTCGATGGCGTCGTGGAACGCGCTCTTTTCCTTCGCACTGGTGCTTGTCTGGCTTCGGGCGGCCCGGCGGCCCTAACGCCGCCCGGCCCGGCGGGTGCTGAGCAAAAGGCTGGTTTCGCTGGCCAGAACCCCCTCGAACCCCCGTATCCGCATCAGGACCGCATCCAGCTCTTCCAGCGTACGGGTGCCAAGCTCGGCGATCAGATCCCACCGGCCGTTGGTCGAATGAACCGCCTGAACCTCGGGCAGCCCGGTCAGGCGCGCCACGATCCGTTCGGTGCCCCGCCCCTCGATCGCAATCATCATCAGCCCGCGCACCGCCGCCGCGCCGATGTCGCCGCGGGTCAGAACCGTGAAGCCCACAATCTCGCCGCGCGCCCGCAACCGCTCCATCCGCGCCCTGACCGTGGCCCGCGCCAGGCCGAGCCGCTGCGCGAGATCGGACAAGGCTGTGCGCCCGTCGCGCCGCAATTCGGCGATCAGCGCCAGATCAGTATCGTCCAGATCGCTCATAACTCTCGCCAATTCGGTCAAACTCTTGCACAGTCCGACAATAACATGCCTGCCAACCGGCGCAATAAGGCGGCATCCTGGCCCCAACAACAAGCGAGAGGCCCATGACCAAATCCTGCATCCTGATCGGTGCCCCCATTGATGCGGGGCAAAAGCGCGCCGGCTGCCTGATGGGGCCGTCGGCCTATCGGGTGGCGGGCCTCGGGGCCTCGATCGTCGAGACGGGCCACCGGGTCGCCGACTGGGGCGATCTGGCGCCGGCGCCACTGACACCCGCCACCTGCCCCAACCCGGCGGTCCATTCGCTGGCCGAATGTGTCGGCTGGACCAGGGTGCTCGCCGCCCGGACGGCCGAGGCGCTGGCGGCGGGCGGCTTTCCGATCCTGATGGGCGGCGATCACTCACTGGCCCTCGGCAGCGTCGCCGGGGCCGCCGCCCACGCGCAATCCGTAGGCCGGCCGCTGTTCGTCCTGTGGCTCGACGCGCATTCCGACATTCACACGCCGCTGACCACCCAGTCGGGCAATCTGCACGGCACGCCCGTGGCCTATATCGCCGGTCGGCGGGGGTTTGACGCCTTCCCGCCCTTCCCCGCCCCGGTGCCCGAGGACCAGATCTGCCTGTTCGGCATCCGCTCGGTCGACCCGGCCGAACATGCGGCCTTGCTGGAAACCGACCTGATCGTCTGCGACATGCGGGTTCTGGATGAACGCGGCATTGTCGCGCCCTTGCGCGAATTTCTTGACCGGGTGCGGGCGGCGAACGGCATGCTGCATGTCTCGCTTGATGTCGATTTTCTCGACCCCGCCATCGCACCCGCCGTCGGCACAACCGTCCCCGGTGGCGCCACCTTCCGCGAGGCGCATCTGGTGATGGAGCGGCTGCATGAATCGGGCCTCGTCACCTCGCTCGATCTGGTCGAACTGAACCCGTTTCTAGACGAACGAGGCCGGACCGCCAAGCTGATGGTGGAGCTTGTCGGAAGCCTGATGGGCCGCAAGGTCTTTGACCGGCCAACCCGGAGCTTTTGATGAAAGCCAACCTCAACATCGTCCCTTTCGTCAGTGTGGACAACATGATGCGGCTGGTTCTTCACCTTGGCGTCCAGCGTGTGCTGACCGACCTTGCCGCCGCGATCGAGACCGATTTCCGCCGCTGGCCGCTTTTCGACAAGACCCCGCGCGTCGCCTCGCATTCCGATGTCGGCGTGATCGAGCTGATGCCGACCTCGGATGGCGAACTCTATGGGTTCAAATATGTAAACGGTCACCCAAAGAACATGAAGGAAGGCTTGCAAACGGTTACCGCTTTTGGGCTTTTGGCCGATGTTGAAACCGGGTACCCGGTGCTCCTTAGCGAAATGACCATCCTGACCGCCCTGCGCACCGCCGCCATGTCGGCGCTTGCCGCGAAATGGCTGGCCCCCGCCGGCGCCCGTACCATGGCGCTGATCGGCAACGGCGCGCAGGCCGAATTCCAGGCGCTCGGCTTTGCGGCCGTCTGCGGGATCGCAAGCGTCCGGCTTTTTGACATCGACCCGGCGGCGACAGAGAAATGCCGCCGGAACCTGGCCGGTGCAGGCCTCGACATCGTGGCCTGCAAGACGCCGCAAGAAGCAATCCTCGGCGCCGAGATCATCACCACCTGCACGGCAGACAAGCAGTATGCGATGATCCTGACCGACAATATGATCGGCGCCGGCGTTCATATCAACGCGGTCGGCGGCGACTGCCCCGGCAAGACGGAACTTCACAAGGATATCCTGCTAAGATCAGATATTTTCGTGGAGTATCCGCCCCAGACCCGGATCGAGGGTGAGATCCAGCAACTGCCGGCGGACCATCCTGTCAAGGAACTCTGGCAGGTCATGACCGGAGCGGTCAAGGGCCGGGAAGCGCCGCGCGCGATCACCCTTTTCGACAGCGTGGGCTTTGCCATCGAGGATTTCTCGGCGCTGCGGTATGTTCTGGGCCAACTGCGGTCGCTGCCGCAAGGCCTGCGTTTCAGTGAAAACCTCGACATGATCGCCGACCCTGACGAACCGCGTGACCTGTATGGCATGCTTTTGCGCAAGAAGGCGGCGACGGCGGGCTGAGGGAGCGAGGGCTCTGCCCTCGCGCTCCCGGGATGTTCTCGCCACAATGAATGGGGGTCAGGTCAGGCCGACCAGGCGGCGGATATCGGCGGGACTGGCCCCATCGGCGCGATATTTGGCAAGCGCGCGGGCATCATCGCGTTTGGCCAGTCGTTTCCCCTGATCGTCGCGGATCAGGCGATGGTGGTGGTAGATCGGTGTCGGCAGCCCGAAAAGATGCTGCAGGATGACCTGGATTGGCACGAAGGCAAAAAGGTCCTCGCCCCGTATGACGTGCGTGATCCCTTGATCGGCATCGTCGAAGGTCGAGGCGACGAAGTAAGCCACGATACCCTCTTCCTTGCGGCTGAGGACGATGTCGCCAATGGTTTGGTGCCCGACCAGAGGCGAAACGCGATGCAAGCCTGGCTGATCGGGGCCGGTCTCGACAAACTGGAGCGCGGCCAGCGGCACCTGAGCCAGCGCGGCGGAGAGATTCAATCTCAGGGCGTCGCCAGGCAGGCGGCTGTGCATCGGGCGGCCGCGGCAGGTGCCGGGGTAGACGGAATGGGCGACACCCTCTTGCGGGGCGGCAAGCGCGGCGCGGATGCCCGAACGGGTGCAGGAGCAAGGGTAGAGAAGGCCGCGAGCGGCCAGTTGCTCGAGCCTGATGCTGTAGCCGGCGATCTTCGGCGATTGCCGATGGATCGGACCATCCCAGCGGATGTCGAGCCAGCGCAGGTCTTCCCGGATCGAGGCTTCGAATGCGGGCTTGCAGCGTTTCAGGTCGGTGTTTTCAAACCGCAAGAGAAACTGTCCGCCCGCCGCCCGTGCCATGTCATGCGCAAGCAGGGCGGAATAGGCATGACCCAGATGCAGGGGGCCGGTCGGCGAGGGAGCAAAGCGGGTTACGAAAGCCATTCCAGGAAGGCCTGTTTGGCCCGGTCGGTGTAGGCCTTGTAACGGTCCTTGCGGCCCCGGCGCCCGGCCTTGGCGTCGATCGGCGGGAAGAGACCGAAATTCACGTTCATCGGCTGAAAGGTCTTGGCGTCGGCACCGCCGGTGATGTGGGTCACAAGCGCGCCCGTCGCGGTTTCCGGCGGCGGCGACGCCAGATCGCGCCCCATGATTTCGGCCACCGCCATCCGCCCCGCCAAGAGCCCCATCGCGGCGCTTTCGACATAGCCCTCGACCCCGGTGATCTGGCCGGCGAACCGGATATGGGGCTTCGACTTCAGCCGCATCCGGTTATCGAGCAATGTCGGCGAATTGATGAACGTATTGCGGTGGATGCCGCCGAGGCGAGCAAAGGATGCGTTTTCCAAACCTGGAATCATCTTGAATACAGAGGCTTGCGCGCCATACTTCATCTTCGTCTGAAAACCGACGATATTGTAGAGCGTGCCAAGCGCATTGTCGCGCCGCAACTGGACCACCGCATAGGGTTTCACGTCGGGCCGGTGCGCATTCGTCAGGCCCACTGGCTTCATCGGCCCGAAGCGCAGCGTTTCGCGCCCACGTTCTGCCATCACCTCGATCGGCAGGCAGCCATCGAAATAACCAGCGGTTTCGCCTTCGTGGAACTCGGTCTTGTCGGCGGCGAGCAGGGCGTCGATGAAGGCTTCGTACTGGTCGCGGTCCATCGGGCAGTTCATATAGGCGGTTTGTTCGGCAGCGGTTTCGCCCTTGTCGTACCGCGACTGCATCCATGCGACCGACATATCGACGCTTTCCGCATAGACGATGGGCGCGATCGCATCGAAAAAGGCCAGCGCGTCGGCCCCTGTCTCGGCGCGTATGGCGGCAGCCAGCGCGCCGGATGTCAACGGGCCGGTGGCGATGATCCAGTTTCCGGTCGAGGGAAGTTCGGTAACCTCTTCTTCCGAAACCGAAATCAGAGGGTGAGATCGCAGCCGCGCCGTAATGCTTGCGGCGAAGGGGTCGCGGTCGACCGCCAGTGCGCCCCCGGCGGGAAGCCGGTGGCGTTGGGCCATTTCCATGACAAGGCCACCCGCGGCGCGCATTTCCCAATGCAGAAGACCAACAGCGTTGCGTTCGTCATCGTCCGACCGGAAGGAATTGGAACAGACCATTTCGGCCAGGTTGCCGGTCCGGTGAGCGAAAGTGCCAACCTTGGGGCGCATTTCGTGCAGGATGACCCGAACGCCGGAACTGGCGGCCTGCCAGGCCGCCTCTGATCCGGCCATGCCACCGCCGACGATGTTGAGGGTCACGCTCATCCGCGCGGTTTAGGCGATGCGGGGCTGATTGAAAAGCCCCGCCCGTTTGCTTGCGGACGGGCCTTCAGAACCCGACTTCGATGTCGAGATCGGCCATATAGCCACTGGCGCCCGCATCCTTGGGGTCCGGGCCGGCAAGCTTTCGCGCCATCCTGGCGTCGTAGAGCGAATGATTGCTGTCTTCAGACATATCGCGGCCGACGATCAGATCCATCATCCAGCGGCGAAGCGACCAGGACGGCCGGGCAAGCGGGCGCGCTTCAAAATGATCGTCGTAAGTTGCAAAAGCCATATTCCATCCCCAGTCGCTTGATGTTGACCGTTCACCTGCCGCCGATGGCTGCACCATCATCGGTCGATGTCCCCATTTGCACAGTCAACTCTGACCTGAGTTCGTTAAGAATATGTCAATTTCCTGATGCATCGCGAAATTGCGGAAACAACCGGTTCACGCCGGGGGCTGGTCATCGTCGCCTTCGCTGGCGACGCGTGCCACCGACACGACCTCTTCGCCGGCGCCGGTATCGAACACTCGCACCCCGCCCGCCGAGCGTGACCGGAACGAGATGCCCTCGACCGGGCAACGGATCGACTGGCCGGTCGAGGTGGCCAGCATCACCTGATCGTCGGCCTCGACCGGGAACGAGGCCACAAGCCGCCCGCCCCGCATCGCTCCGTCCATCGCCTTCACGCCCATGCCGCCGCGTCCGCGCACCGGATAGCCGTGGCTCGACGATATCTTGCCCTGCCCGCGCGCGGTGATGGTCAGGATCAGATCCTCGGCGGCCGACATTTCGGCATAGCGTTCGGTCGAAAGCTGGCCCTCGGCCACCGCTTCTTCCTCGTCGTCTGTCTCGGGCTCGTCGTCGGGCGCCCCGGCCACCAGCCGCCGCTGCCTGAGATAGGCGGCGCGCTCTTCGGGGCTGGCCTCGAAATGACGGATCACCGACATCGACACCACACGGTCGTCTGCCGCGAGCCGGATACCCCGCACCCCGGTCGAATCACGACCCTTGAAGACACGGACCTCGGTCGTCGGGAAACGGATGGCGCGGCCAAGGGCGGTCACCAGCATCACATCGTCATTCTCGTCGCAGATGCGGGCATTCACCAGGCTGACGCCTTCGGGCAGCTTCATCGCGATCTTGCCGTTGCGCATGACATTGGTGAAATCCGACAGCGCATTGCGGCGGACATCGCCCTCGGACGTGGCGAAGAATATCTGAAGATCGTCCCAATCTTCCTCCGGCACATCGACGGGCATCAGCGCCGCGATGGAAACGCCCTGGTCGATCGGCAGGATATTTATGATCGCCTTGCCCCTGGCGTTGCGTCCGGCCAGCGGCAGACGCCAGGTCTTCAACTTGTAGACCATCCCGTCGGTGGTGAAGAACAGAAGCTGGGTGTGGGTGTTGGCCACGAACAACGTGGTCACCACATCGTCTTCCTTGGTGGTCATCGACGCAAGGCCCTTGCCCCCGCGCCGTTGCGCGCGGAACTCTGCCAAGGGTGTGCGCTTGATATAGCCTCCGCTGGTGATGGTCACCACCATATCCTCACGCTCGATCAGGTCTTCGTCGTCGGCATCGCCGGCCCAATCGACGATCTCGGTCCGGCGCGGCACGGCGAAAGCGTCGCGGACCTCGCGAAGTTCGGTCGAGATGATCGCCATGATCCGGTCGCGCGATCCCAGGATTTCCAAGTAATCCCGTATCTTTGCGGCCAGTTCCTCGAGCTCGTCCGTCACTTCCTTGACACCGAGCGCGGTCAGCCGCTGAAGGCGCAGATCAAGGATGGCACGGGCCTGAAGTTCCGACAGGTTATAGGTGCCGTCGTCGTTGACCGGGTGGGTCGGGTCGTCGATCAGGCGGATATATTCGACGATGTCCCCGGCCGGCCAGCGCCGGGTCATCAGCCTTTCGCGCGCTTCGGCCGGGTCGGCCGAGGCGCGGATGGTGGCCACCACCTCGTCCACATTCGACACGGCAACGGCCAGGCCGCAAAGGATATGGCTGCGTTCGCGTGCCTTGCGAAGCTCGAAAGCGGTGCGCCTGGCCACAACTTCCTCGCGGAAGGTTATGAAATAGCTTAGAAAATCACGGAGCGTCAATTGCTCTGGCCGTCCGCCGTTCAATGCCAGCATGTTGCAGCCAAAGCTGGTCTGCATGGGCGAAAACCGGAAAAGCTGATTCAGCACAACCTCGGCCGTCGCGTCGCGCTTCAGCTCGATCACCACTCGGACGCCGACCCGGTCGGATTCGTCCTGGATATGGGCGATCCCCTCGATCCGCTTGTCGCGAACCAGTTCGGCGATCTTTTCGATCATCGTCGCCTTGTTCACCTGATAGGGGATCTCGTCCAGGATGATGGCGAACCGGTCCTTGCGCAGTTCCTCGATCCGGGTCTTGGCGCGGATGATGACGCTGCCGCGCCCTTCCAGATAGGCCTTGCGGGCGCCTGACCGGCCCAGGATGATGCCGCCGGTGGGAGAATCGGGGGCCGGCACGATCTCCATCAGCGCCTCGACCGACAGGTCTGGGTTGTCGATCAGTGCCAGTGTCGCGTCGATCACCTCACCCAGATTGTGCGGCGGAATGTTGGTCGCCATGCCGACGGCGATGCCGCCCGCGCCATTGACCAGCATGTTCGGAAAGCGGGCCGGCAGAACCGTCGGTTCGCGGTCCTTGCCGTCGTAATTGTCCTGAAAGTCGACGGTATCCTTTTCTATATCGGCAAGAAGGCTGGCCGCCGGCTTGTCCATCCTGACTTCGGTATAGCGCATGGCCGCCGGGTTATCGCCATCCATCGAGCCGAAGTTGCCCTGCCCGTCCAGGAGCGGCAGCGACATCGAAAAGTTCTGCGCCATCCGCACCAGCGCGTCATAGATCGCGGCGTCGCCGTGGGGGTGGTATTTCCCCATCACGTCGCCGACCGGGCGGGCCGATTTGCGATAGGCCTTGTCATGGGTGTTGCCGGTTTCGTGCATGGCGAAAAGGATGCGCCGGTGCACCGGTTTCAGCCCGTCGCGCAGGTCGGGAATGGCCCGGCTGACGATCACGCTCATCGCGTAATCGAGATAGGCGGTCCGCATTTCCTGTTCGATCGCGATCGACGGCCCCGCATGGGCCATTCGAGGGTGATTTTCTTCTTCCTTTTCAGGAACTTCCGGTTCGTCTGTCACTTGGCTGCCCGCGCCTGTCGCTTTTCTAGATATTGTTGTCGCGCACTATATCCCATCCCATCTGTTGGGTGCAATGCGCCTCTGCCGCGGCCGGCACCAATCCAGCCGCAAAAGCGTCAACTTTTTGATTTCATTGAAAAGTAACCTTGTGGCAAGATGATCCCGATGTCCCTTCGGCGGAGGTGAAGATGCGCGCGCGCGATGTCCATGGCGAAACCGACCTTCTGCTTCGCGGCTATGGCCTGACCACGGCCGAGATTTTCTATCGAATGCCTGACTACCAGCATGTGCTGAACAGCTACATCTGGCAGGAATATGACCTTGCGCCCGACTATCCCGAGCTTTTCCATTTCATCGAGTTCTGGCAATCGTCGATCGAGGGGCCGCTGCATTCGGTGCGCTTCACCCATCGCACGCTGATCGCTCCCGGTGACTGGCGCAATGTCGTGGGCGAATTTCGCGTTCACTAGACCCGCTCAGGCGTCCGGCGCGATGATCACGACCTCGGCGCCATCGCGAACCGCAGAGTAAAAGCACGACCGGCGGTTGGTGTGGCAGGCCGGCCCGTGCTGCGCGACCAGAAGCAGAAGGCAATCGCGGTCGCAATCCAGGCGCAGTTCCACCAGACGCTGCACGTGGCCCGATGTCTCTCCCTTGGCCCACAGCGCCTTGCGCGACCGCGACCAGTAGGTCACCTGGCCGGTGGTCAGCGTCTGCTCCAGCGATGCGGCATTCATCCAGGCCATCATCAGAACCTCGCCCGTGGCATGGTCCTGCGCAATGGCCGGGATCAGCCCATTCGCATCATAGGTCAGGCTGGCCGGATCGAAGGGCACCATCGTCTCTTTGCTTTTTCTTGGTCGGCGCCTATCTCTAGACTGAAACAGCGGCGGGTTCAAATGAGCGAGACCGATCTCATCAAGCTTTATTCGCAGCGCATCCTGGCGCTGGCGGCCGATATTCCCCACGCCGGGCGGCTTTCCAACCCCACGGCCAGCGCCAAGCGCCGCTCGCCATTGTGCGGGTCCACCGTGACCGTCGATCTTCGCGTCGAAGGTGGCCGGATCACCGATTTCGCGCAAGAGGTGCGGGCCTGCGCGCTTGGCCAGGCATCGGCCGCCGTCGCCGGGGCGGCGATGATCGGGCGCAGCCGGGACGAGATTCTGCGCGCCCGCGACGAGCTTGCCGCCATGCTGCGCGATGGCGGTCCGGTGCCCGCCGCGCCGTTCGGAGGCTACGAGGTTCTGGCCCCGGCGCGCGACTACAAGAACCGCCACGCCTCGATCCTGCTGGTGCTTGACGCCACCGCAGAGGCTTTCGAGAAGGCGGACTGAAAAAAGCCGCCGCGTCGGAACGACAGCGGCGGCAGGAAGCGTGTTTTCCGGTGCTCGGAAGACCGGCTGGGAACCGGCTGCGGGACAGGCATTTCCGCGGAAAAACGCGCGAGGCAGAAAGAAAAGGCTCAGACCGGCGCGGTCACGTTCAGCGCCACCAGAAGGATTGCCACCAGCGAAACAACGCCAAGCGCATCCTGCCAGAGCGTTGGCGTGGCGCGGTTGAGGGCGGCTTTGAGATCGTTCAGCATGGCAATTTCCCTGTATCCGGTTAACTGTTGCCTATTTGTTCTCATATCTGTTGGGGCGTGTAAAGAACTTTTTAAGAACATGCGCGAACAAATCGTGTTCTAGCCGATGGCGATCAGTCGAATGGCGCGATCCTGCCCGGTCAGCCACAAGATATTTCGCGCCGCCTGCCCGCGCGGGCCGGCAAGGCCGGGGTCGATCGCCAGCAGCGCACGGGCATCGGACTGGGCCAGCGCCATCAACCCCGCCTGCCGCTCCAGATCGGCGATGCGGAATTTGGGCAGGCCCGATTGCGCGGTGCCGATCAGGTCGCCGGCGCCGCGCATCGCCAGGTCTTCCTCGGCGATGCGAAAGCCGTCCTCGGTCTGGCGCAGCATCTGCAACCGCCGCTCGGCGGCCTCGGACAGGGGGGCCTGATACAGGAGAAGGCAGGTCGAGGCGGCATCGCCGCGCCCGACCCGGCCGCGGAGCTGGTGCAACTGCGCGAGTCCGAAAATCTCGGCGCGTTCGATCACCATGATCGTGGCGTTCGGCACATCGACCCCCACCTCGATCACCGTGGTCGCCACCAGAACCTTGGTCCGCCCGGCGACGAAATCGGCCATCGCCGCGTCCTTTTCGGCCGGGGGCATCTGGCCGTGAACCAGCCCCACCACCCCTTCGCCGAAGGCGGCGCGCAACGCCTTGAACCGGTCCTCGGCTGCGGTCAGATCGACCAGTTCGCTTTCCTCGACCAACGGGCAGACCCAATAGGCCTGCCGCCCATCGGTCACCGCCTGCCGCAGGTGGCCGATCACCTCGTCATACCGGCCCGCCGACACCAGTGCCGTGCGCACCGGCTTGCGCCCCGCCGGCTTTTCATCGAGCACCGACACATCCATGTCGCCATATTGCGCCAGCGCGAGCGATCGCGGGATCGGTGTCGCGGTCATCACGAGGACGTCGGCCGCCGCCCCCTTTTCGCCGAGCTCCATCCGCTGTGCCACGCCGAAGCGGTGCTGTTCGTCGACGACCGCCAGCCGCAGATCGTGAAACGCTACGTCCCTTTGAAAGACCGCATGGGTGCCGACCAGGATCTGGACCTTGCCCACCGCCAGCGCGGTCAGCTTGGCCGCCCGCTCGCCCCCCTTGTCGCGCCCGGTCAGAATGTCCAGCACCACGCCCGCGCTTTCGGCCAGCGGCCGCAGGCTTTCCAGATGCTGGCGGGCGAGGATTTCCGTCGGCGCCATCATCACCCCCTGCCCGCCCGCCTCGACCGCGACCAGCAGCGCCATGAAGGCGACCAGCGTCTTTCCGGCCCCGACATCGCCTTGCAAAAGCCGGCTCATCCGCTGAGGCCCCGCCATGTCGGCGGAAATCTCGCGCATGGCGCGTTCCTGGGCGTTGGTCGGCCGGTAGGGCAAGCCGGCCAACGCCTTCGCTTGCAGGTGCCCGGTGGCCACACTCGCCCGGCCCTTGCCACGCCGCATGACGCTGCGCGCCAGGGCCAGGGTAAGCTGATGGGCGAAAAGCTCGTCATAGGCCAGGCGCTGCCTGACGGGCGACTGGGGTGAAAAGTCGTCCGGCCCTCGGGGCGCATGGGCGGCGCGGATCGCGGCCCCCCAGTCGGGCCAGCCTTCGCGCGCCCTCAGGGCCGGGTCGATCCAGTCGGCCAGATCGGGGGTCCGGGCCAGCGCACCGGCGATCGCCTTGGCGATCAGCTTCTGGCTGATGCCGGCGGTCAGCGGATAGACCGGCTCGTAAGCCGGCAGATCGCCCGCCTCTTCGGGGCGCAGGATATGATCGGGATGGACCATCTGCGCCAGCCCGTCGAAAATCTCGACCTTGCCGGAAACGATCCGCCGCTGGCCGGTCGGAAGCTGCTTTTGCAGCCAATCGCCCTTGGCATGAAAGAAGACCAGCTGGAATTCGATCTCGGCATCGCGCGCGAATACCCGCGCCGGCCCGCCCTTGCGCCGAGGGGCCACATGGGCGCCGATGGTGATTTCCACCGTGACCGTCGCCGGCAGATCGACCTCGCGGAGCGAGCGGCGCAAGCGGCGGTCGACCCCGGCATAGGGCAGCGTGAACAACAGATCCCGCGGCCGCTCGACCCCCATCTGGGCGAAGGCCTTGGCCGATTTCGCGCCCACGCCGTCGAGCGTTTCCAGCTCAGAGAACAGCGGAAACAGGAGCGCCGGGCGGCTCATCCGCCGATCAGCCTGATCCAGGCATCCTCGTCGATCATCTCGACCCCAAGCCGTTCGGCCTCCTTGGCCTTGGACCCCGCGCCGGGGCCGGCGACGACCAGATCGGTCTTGGCCGAAACCGACCCAGCCACCTTGGCGCCAAGCGCCTCGGCCCGCGCCTTGGCCTCGGCCCGCGTCATCTTTTCCAGCGTGCCGGTGAAAACCACGGTCTTGCCCGCGACCGGGCTTTCGACCGGCCCGCGCGCGGCCACATCCCGCACCCTCAGTTCGCCGATCAGTCGCGCGATCGACGCACGCTCGCGTTCCTGATGAAAGGTCGTTACCAGTGAGCCGGCCATGACCGCCCCCACCCCGTCGATCGACAAAAGATCGTCCCAGGCGGCGCCATGCCCGATCTCGGCCGCGCTGACAGTCGCCGCGAAATTCGCCCAGCTGCCGAAATGGGCGGCCAAAAGATTTGCAGCACTTTCGCCGACATGGCGGATGCCAAGTGCGAAGATCACCCGGTTCAGCGCGATTTCCCGCTTGTCCTCAATCGCCTGAAACAGCTTTTCAACCGATCTTTCGCCGAACCCGTCGCGGTTCTTCAGCCTGGTCAGGCTGGCCACATCGCGGGCGGCCAGCGTGAAGATGTCGGCCGGCTCGCGGATAGGCAATTGCGCATCGTCAAAGAACATCTCGATCTGCTTCGCCCCCAGGCCCTCGATATCAAACGCTCCGCGTGACACGAAATGTTTCAGCTTTTCAACGGCCTGCGCCGGGCAGATCAGGCCACCCGTACAGCGGCGGACCGCATCGCCCGGCTCGCGCACCGCGTCCGACCCGCATTCTGGGCAGTGCACCGGAAAGACGTAGGGCTGCGCATCACCGGGGCGCTTGGCCAGGTCGACATCGGCCACTTTGGGGATCACGTCGCCGGCGCGGTAGACCTGAACCCAGTCGCCGACGCGTATATCCTTGCCACCCCGGATCGGGTTGCCCTTGGCGTCGCGCCCGGTGATGTAATCTTCGTTATGCAGCGTCGCGTTCGACACAACGACACCGCCCACCGTCACTGGATGCAGCCGCGCGACGGGCGACAGGGCCCCGGTGCGGCCGACCTGAATGTCGATCGCCTCGAGCCGCGTCCAGGCAAGCTCGGCAGGAAACTTGTGGGCGATCGCCCATCGGGGCGTGGTCGAACGAAGCCCGAGCCGGGCCTGAAGCGCCAGATCGTTAACCTTGTAGACCACCCCGTCGATATCGTAGCCGAGGGTCGACCGACGCTGCTCTATATCCCGGTAGGCGGTCAGGAGCGCGGCGGGTCCGGCGCAGATCCGGGTCAGCGGATTTGTCTGGAAACCCAGCGTCTTCAGCTGGTTGACGGCGTTCATTTGTGTATCGGCAAGGGGGGTGGTGACCTCTCCCCAGGCATAGGCGAAAAAGCGCAAGGGCCGCGCGGCAGTAATTGTGGCGTCGAGCTGGCGCAGGCTGCCGGCAGCGGCGTTGCGCGGATTGGCAAAGGTCTTTTCGCCCTTTGCGGCTTGCCTTTCGTTCAGCGCGGCGAACTCGGCGTGGCTCATGTAGACCTCGCCCCGCACCTCCAGAACCGCTGGCGCGGCGCCGGTCAGGGTCTGCGGGATATCGGCGACCGTGCGGGCATTGTCGGTGACATTCTCGCCCACCTCACCATCGCCCCGCGTTGCCGCCTGCACCAGCCGGCCGCGTTCGTAGCGCAGCGACAAGGAAAGCCCGTCGATCTTCGGCTCGGCGGTAAAGGCCAGATCCGCTTCGGGGCCCAGGTTCAGGAACGACCGCACCCGCTGGTCGAATTCGGACACGTCCGCCTCGTCGAAGGCGTTTTCCAGGCTGAGCATCCGCGCCCGGTGGGTCACCTTGGCAAAACCGTCGGCGGGGGCGGCGCCGACCTGGGCGGCCGGGCTATCGGCGCCCCCGAGATGCGGGAACCAAGCCTCCAGCGCCAAGAGACGGCGCTTGAGCGCGTCATAGTCAGCGTCCGAGATTTCCGGCGCGTCCCGCCGGTGATAGGCCGCGTTGGCCGCGAGAACCCGCGCGGCCAGATCGCGATGTTCGGCCTCGGCTTCGGCCAAAGCCGGCCTGTCGGTCAACCCTTGTCTTGGCCCCTCGCCGGATATATCTCTCGTCATCCCCGCCTCTCCGCGTCTGCCCCCAAGGTTTAGGGCGCGGGTCGGGCGAGGTCCAGCCGGTTAAGCGCCGACCGCGATGCGCCGTACAATCTCGGCCGGGCTCGGCTCGCGCAGCACGTAGCCGCGGCCCCAGACGGTTTCGATGTAATTGTCGCCGCCCGTCGCCTCGGCCAGCTTCTTGCGCAGCTTGCAGATGAAAACGTCGATGATCTTCAGTTCCGGCTCGTCCATGCCGCCGTAAAGGTGGTTGAGGAACATTTCCTTGGTCAGCGTCGTGCCCTTGCGCAGGCTCAGCAACTCGAGCATCTGATATTCCTTGCCGGTCAGATGCACCGCCTGGCCATCCACGTCGACCGTTTTGGCATCGAGATTGACGTTGATCTTGCCGGTATGGATGATCGATTGGGCATGCCCCTTGGACCGGCGAATGATCGCATGGATGCGTGCCACCAGTTCTTCGCGGTGAAAGGGCTTGGTCATGTAATCGTCGGCGCCAAAACCGAAACCTTTGATCTTGTTTTCAGTATCGTCGGCACCCGACAGGATCAGGATCGGCGTGTCGATCCGGCTGATACGCAGTTGCCGCAGCACCTCGTGACCGTTCATGTCGGGCAGGTTCAGATCGAGAAGGATCAGATCGTAATCGTAGAGCTTGGCGAGATCGACACCCTCTTCGCCGAGATCGGTGCAATAGACGTTGAGGTTCGCGTGCGTCAGCATCAGTTCGATGCTGCGCGAGGTGGTCGGATCGTCCTCGACCAAAAGAATTCTCATCAGGCGCACTCCGCGTTAAGACCTTCATTACCCCGACAGTCGCTTACAATGGTTAACTGCGAGTTACCGTGGGAGCCTGACCCGGAAATTCAACTTAAAGTTGACGATATTTCTGTATTGCTGTGACCTTCAGGGCGTTTTCCCCATAGGCATCGACAGCATGTCGCCATATTTCGAACTCCTCTTCCGAAAGCCCGTAGCGTTCCAAAGCCTCTTTCAGTGGAACAAGGCCGTAAACCACCGCCCTGACCACGCGCGCCTTGCGGCTTGCCACCCAGCGGCGGGTTTCGCGCGCGGGCAGGTCGGCGCGGGTCATGACCGTGCCGTCCGGCAGCGTGATGGCGCGCGGACCGTCGATCTTTTTCAGAAACATGGGTTCCCCCTTTCCTTCACCACCCAGAACCATCGGCAAGCGAGTTTAACGCACGGTGAAACGCGGCCTTGTGAGTGCTGTGAATTTTCTTATATTCCGACAGACTTTCCCCCGGGGTTGCGATGGCCAAAGACTTTCCGCTGAATTCGCTTGGGTTCGCCAAGCCGCCGGCCGAAACGCGGGTGGTCGTTGCCATGTCGGGCGGTGTCGACAGTTCGGTCGTGGCCGCGATGCTGAAGGACGAAGGCTACGATGTCGTGGGCGTCACGCTTCAGCTTTACGACCATGGGGCAGCGCTGGCGAAAAAGGGCGCCTGTTGCGCGGGCCAAGACATTCACGATGCTCGCCGCGTCGCCGAGGCGATGGGGTTTCCGCATTATGTGCTCGACTATGAAAACATGTTCCGCGAGGCGGTCATCGAGGAGTTTGCCGACGCCTACCTGGCCGGCGCGACGCCGGTCCCTTGCATCCGCTGCAACGAACGGGTGAAGTTCAAGGATCTGCTGGCCACCGCGCGCGATCTCGATGCCGATTGCATGGCGACCGGGCATTATATCCAGCGCAAACTGGGTGCTGCGGGGCCGGAATTGCATTGCGCGTCCGACGCAGCGCGCGATCAGAGCTACTTTCTCTTTTCCACCACCCCGGAACAACTGGCCTTTCTGCGGTTCCCGCTCGGCCATCTTGGCTCGAAGGCGGAAACCCGGGCGCTTGCGGCGAAATACGGGCTGAGTGTTGCCGACAAGCCCGACAGCCAGGACATCTGCTTCGTTCCGAACGGCAATTATGCGAGCGTGATCGAGAAACTGCGCCCCGGTGCCGCGGACCCGGGCGAGATCGTCGATCTGGAGGGGCGGGTGTTGGGCGAACATCGCGGCATCATCCACTATACCATCGGGCAGCGGCGCGGCCTTGGCGTCGGCGGGACGGGCGATCCCTTGTATGTTGTCCGGCTCGACCCCAGGACGCGCCGCGTGATTGTCGGCCCGAAAGCCGCACTGGCAACGCGCATCGTGCCGGTGCGTGAAATCAACTGGTTGGGCGACGACGTGCTTCCAACGCGTGCGGAATGGCAGGTCGCGGTCAAGATCCGTTCGACCCGGCCACCGCGCGCGGCGGTGATCCGGCCCGTGTCAGCCACCGAAGCCGAGGTTGAACTCCTTGACCCCGAAGACGGGGTCAGCCCCGGGCAGGCCTGCGTTTTCTACGCGCCCGAGGGCAGCCGCATCCTGGGTGGCGGCTGGATCTGGAACGGACGGCGCGGGTAAAGACCGCCCGGTCAGGATGGCAGAGCTGCGGCACCTGCCCGCCCACCCCTAGCTGGCGCCCAAAGTCACAAGAAGCGCGTCCAGTTGCTCGAATTGCTCGGGCATCCCGGCTTCCATGCCTTCGAAAGAGGCGTCGAGTGCTGCTCTCGTGGGATAGCGTTCGTGCATGACCAGCACCGTCTTGCCGTCCTTTTCTTCGAAGGTCACCGTTGTCAAAGCGCCGTCCGCACTTTCCTCGTTGGTCCAGGCGAGGCGCGCGTTCGGCACCACCTCGACATAGCTGCCAAAGAAAACCATCGGCCGCGCAGAGGCGGGGTGGCCGAACTCAAGCCGATAGCCACCACCAACCCGCACATCCATCTCGCAGGCGACGATGGACAGGCCCGAAGACTTCGGGGCCCACCATTGCACGAACAGGGCGGGGCGGGTCCAGGCTTCGAACACGATGCGCGCCGGTGCATTGAAGCGTCGAGTGACGAAAAGGTCGCGCTCTGACCGCCTTTCTGCCTTCGTTCGGTTCGCAGTTGGCGTGGGGTCGCTCAGGCTATTTTCGTTCATCGATCCGTTCCTTCCTTTTCAGTTCTTCGACAACCTTGTCCAACGCGTCGAAACGCGCACTCCATGTCTGGCGGTAGCTCTCGATCCACGCCGCCTCTTCCTCCAGAGCGCGCAGGCCAAGCTTGCAGGTCCGCACTCGCCCGACCTTTTCTGTGGTGACGAGCCCTGCCCGTTCCAGGACGCCGACATGCTTCTTCATGCCGGTAGGGGACATGTGGAACTGGTCGGCCAGGTCCGTAATCGAAGCCTCAGCACGCACGAGTTGCTCCAGGATGCCGCGCCTGGTGGGATCCGACAGTGCTGCGAACGAAGTGTTCAGGCGATTTTCATGATACTGAGCCATTTGGTTCAGTATTGGCGCGGACTTTGCCAACATGCAATATGAAAAAGCAGGCCGTGTCTCATCTCACCAAGTGGGCCAGGACAGAGCGGGCAGCGCGCAGGCCGGGGTCTTCGCCACCCTGCCCGAGGCGCACCATCGTCAGATCGGCCGCAGCCATCTGGGCGGCACGGTCGGCAGGGTCGACCAGAAGCTGGTGAAGCGCGGCGGCAATGGCGGCGGGCTGGCAGGCTGGGCCGAGGAATTCCGGCACGGCGCGGATTTCCGCGACGATATTCACCAGTGTCACCGTGTCGATCAGCGCTGCATGCTTCATCAGCCACCAACTCAGCCGGTTGAAATCGTGGGCGATGACCATCGGCACCCGATTGGCAGCCAGCTCCAAACTGACCGTTCCCGAGGCTGCAAGCGCCAGATCGGCGGCGGCAAAGGCGGCTGCCTTGTCGGCGGCGGTCTCGAGGACCAGTGGCGGATGGTCCCAGTCGGCGACCATCCGGCGCACCAGCGGGGCGACCCCCCGCACGGTCGGCAGCGCCACGCGCAGGCCAGTGTGACTGGCCCGCAGGATTGCAAGCGCGCGGTGAAAGCGGGGTAAAAGCCGCGCAACCTCGCCCCGGCGTGAACCGGGCAGGCAGAGCAGAAGCGGCTGATCGGGCCCGATCGAATGGGTGTCGCGGAACGTTGCAGCGTCGGCGGGGGCGGCGCGGTCCTGGGCCACGACCGGATGGCCGACGAAATCGCAACTCATCCCGGCCGCTTCCATGTAGGGCGGCTCGAACGGGAACAGCGCCAGCACATGGTCGATCACGGGCGCCATTTTCGCCGCGCGTCCGGGGCGCCAGGCCCAAACGGTGGGGGCGACATAGTGGATCGTGCGCAGGTCCGGGGTTGCGGCACGGGCCGCGCGCGCCACGCGCAGGCAGAAATCGGGACTGTCGATGGTGACGAGCGCGTCGGGTCGAAGGGCGGTGGCCGCAGCGGCGGTTTGTGCAATCCGGGCCTTGAGTTGACGATATTTCGGCAGGACCTCGACCAGACCCATGACCGACAGTTCCTCCATCTGGAACAGGCTGGCCAGCCCCTCGGCCGCCATCAGCGGCCCGCCGACCCCGTGGAAGTCAACATCGGGGGCAAGTGTCCGCAGCCCCGCCATCAAGGCCGCACCGAGCGCATCGCCCGACGGCTCGCCCGCGACGAGGAACAGCTTCATGGCGCGCGCGACCAGAGAAACAGGCCAAGCCGGTCGGCCTCGGCGATCAGCCGTGCGCGGTCAACCACCAGAAGGCCGCCCGCCTCCCAGGCGATGCCGGCCAGGCCCGCCCGGTGGGCCCCGGCAAGGGTATCGGGGCCGATTGCGGGCAGGTCGATGCGGCGGTCCTGGTCGGGTTTCGGCGCCTTGTAGAGGATGCCGCGCGCGCCACGCGGATCGGGGCGCAAGGCACCGGCGTGCTCCGCGACAAAGGACAGCAGCGCATCCGTGCCCGGCAGCGCTTCAAGGCCGAGGCAAAGGCCCTGCGCCACCACGGCCCCCTGCCCGATGTCGAGCGCACCAAGGGCGGCGACGATTTCGGCGGCGCGGGCCGCGTCGGCACGGTCGGCTTCAGAGGGGCTTCCGGCAAGAAGGCCCTCCAGCGGCACCAGATCGGGGGCGACAGTATCGGCGCCGACAATCGTGAAATCCCATTCCTCGAAGATCGCTATGACAGCGCGCAGCAGCGCATCGTCGCCGGCCTGAAGGGCGCCCAGAAGGCGCGGCACCAGCGTCGCTGTGCGGGCGTCGAACAGCTCTGGCTCGATCCGCGGCCGGCGAATGGCGCCGGCGAAGACCACCTGGCCAACCCCGAGCCCGGCCAGATGGTCGAGAAACGGGGCGAGCCGTTCGACCCGGAACCGGATCGGATCGACCCCGGGGATCCCGGCAGCGAACCCTTCGATCTCGGCCAGCACAAACGGGTCGCCGCGCCCTTGAAGTGACCGGACCAGATGGGCCGGAAGTGCGCCCTGCCCGGCGATGATGGCGGTAAGGCTCATCGCGGTGCGAGAAAGGATCGGTCCGACGGGCCGAGGATGAATTCGAGCACTTCGCGGACATAGCCGTTGGCCGCGCCCCGGTCGGCGGCAGCGCGCGCGGTGTCGCGGAAACTGCCAGACGCAAGCTCTTCCATCATGTCGCGCAGGGCGGCCATGTCGGCCCGGCTGGCCCCCCGGCGCTTCAGGCCGACAAGGTTCAGCCCGTCGAGATTGCCGCGCGGGCCCTGGACAAGACCGTGCGGGATGACATCGGCGGTAACCATCGTCACCGCCCCGACCATGGCGCCCCGGCCGATGCGGACGAACTGATGGACCCCTGACAGGCCGCCAACGATCACATCATCCTCCAGCACGCAATGTCCGGCCACGGCGACACTGTTGGCAAGAATCACCCGGTTGCCGATCTGGCAATCATGGGCGACATGCGAATTGGCCATGAAAAGCCCGTCGTCGCCGACCCGCGTGATGCCGCCGCCGCCTTCGGTCCCGGTATTCATCGTCACGTATTCGCGGATGCGATTGCGCACACCGATGACAAGGCGGGTCTTTTCGCCCTTGAACTTGAGATCCTGTGGCACCTCGCCCAACGTGGCGAAGGGGAAAATCTGGGTCTCTGCCCCGATCTCGGTCAGGCCCGTGACGACCGCGTGGCTTTTGACCTCAACCCGGTCGTGCAGCGTCGTCTCGGCGCCGATCAGGCAGAAGGGGCCGATCCGACAGCCAGGGCCGATGGTCGCGCCAGGCTCGATATGGGCCGAAGGATGGATTTGCGCGGTTGCGTCAATCGTCATGCGGTCAGTCCCGCAGGTCCATCATCGCGGTGATGTCGGCCTCGCACGCCATCTGATCGCCGACCCTGGCCACACCGCCGAACTTCCAGATCTTGCCACCGCCGCGCTTGACGGTCATGTGCAGTTCCAGAACATCGCCCGGCACGACCATCCGGCGGAACTTGCAATTGTCGATCGACATGAAATAGGTCAGCAGATCGCGCCCCACGACATCCATCGAAATCCCGACAAGAACCGCAGACGCCTGCGCCATCGCCTCGATGATCGTGACCCCCGGCATGATCGGCTTGGCCGGGAAATGGCCCTGAAAATGCGGCTCGTTGAAGGTGACATTCTTGATGCCAACACAGCCCTTGTTGGGCACGATATCGCGCACCTTGTCGATCAGCAGGAACGGATAGCGGTGCGGAATGATCCGTTGGATCATGAGGATATCGGCCTCGGTGATGGCTGCTGCACTCATGCCCTGACTGTGCTCCTCGTGGTGTTCGATCCGGTTTCGGCCTTGCTAGCAACATGGACGGGGGCTGGCAAGGCGGGCGACAGGGTCAGGGTGTTGCAGGTGCGTGGCCCGCACCCAGCTTTTCATCGACCCGTTTCAGGACTTCATCGGTCGCATCGATCGCCGTGATCGACAGCAGAATCGCACGCTTGTCCAGAACCGCGACCGCCCCGCGCGACACCATCACCTCGCCGATGATCGGAAAGGCCGCCTCGCCAAAGGCCTTGCGCTCGGCATCCTCTCGGGTGCCGAGATCGCGCGCCTTGTTGTCCTGGGTTTCGCGGATCTTGTTGACCTTGGCATCGAACGCATCGGCCAGCTTGCGAAAATCGTCGGCCGGCATGGTCGGGCGCTGTTCGGTCAGCTTCTTTTCCTCGGCGGTCAGATCGGCTTCGATCCTGTCGTTTTCGGCCTGAAGTGCGCGCGAGGCCGTCTCGATATCGGACCGCACCCGCTGACCCCAGAGCGATTTGGTGTAAAGCGCCTCCTGGTCGATGGTCAAAATCGCGACCGGACCGCCTGGGCCCGGCGCCTGTTGGGCAAAGAGGGGCATCGCCGCCGTTCCGGCGACGATCAGCGCCGCCAGAAGCGCAGCCTTGGCCCCGCCCCGCATCAGAACTGCGTCGAGATGGTCAGATCGAAGATCTGGGTCTTGTCGTAGGGTTCCTTCTTGAGCGCCTTGGCAAAGTTCAGACGCAACGGCCCAAGCTTCGAATCCCAGAAGATCGAAAAGCCGATCGACGACCGCAGATGCAGCTTGTCATCAACGGAACCGGGATTGTCGAGCCCCCAGACCGACCCGATATCGGCGAAGACGCCGCCGGTGATGCCATATTCGTCGGGCAGGCCCAGGGGGAACTGCGCTTCGGCGCGGGCGACAGCGAAATATTTGCCGCCAAGCGCGTCGCGGTTCGGAACGCTGAGATCGCGCGGGCCGAACCCGTTGGTGGCAAAGCCGCGGATGACACTGTTGCCGGTAAAGCGGTCGACCAGGCGGGAATCGTTGCCCTGGGTCTGAAGCATTCCGCCTTCGATCTCGCCGTGAAGGGTGACCTCTTCATGCATGATCTTGGTCTCATAGGCGGCCTTGGCGGTCGATTTGACCGATTTGATATCGCCGCCGAAGCCGGCGAAATCCTGGCCGAAGCGCAGGGTCAGCCCCGACAGCGCATCCTTGTTTGCACCACGCGAATCGAAGCTGAGCGTATAGCCGAGCGCGCTGGTGACTTCCGAGCCGCGCGCCTGATCAGCCAGAAGGAACGGCGAGGAACTGGTGCTCACATTGCGGATTTCATCGCTCGAAACGGTATAGCGCAATTCCAGCCGCGTCCGCTCGCCCAGCGGAAATTCGAGGGCCGGGCTGAAGCCGAGCCGCTTGGTGCCATAGAAGGAATTGTTCTTGTCGGTGGTCGTATACCAGCCCGACAGCTTGAGCTTCAGATCACGGTCGAGAAGCGCGGGTTCGATGAAGGTGAAAGAGCTGTCCTTGTCGGTCGTCGTGGTACCAATCTTGACCGCCACATATTGCCCGCGCCCGAGAAAGTTCGATTCGCTCAGGCCGACGCTGAAGCCGATCCCGTCGGAAACACTGTAGCTCGCGCCGAAGGTGAGCGCGCCTGTCGGCTGCTCTTCGACATTCACATCAACGATCACCTGGTCTTCGGCGGTTCCGCCCTTGGCGCTCACGTCGGCGTTCTTGAAGAACCCGAGCGCCCGGATGCGCGCGGCGGCGGCACGGATTTCGCGCGGGTTGAACGGGTCGCCCTCGACCGTGTGGAACTGGCGGCGCACCACCTTGTCGAGTGTGGTCGAATTGCCCTGAATGTCGATCCGTTCGACAAAGACGCGCGGGCCCTTCGTGATGACAAAAGCCACATCCAGCGTCTGATCGCGCGCGTTGCGGGTGATGCGCGGCTCGACCGAAAGGAAATCGATCCCCTTCTTCAGGGCGATATCCTCCATCCGGGTGATCGTGTCGTCGACGGCGGTCGGCGAGTAGGTCTCGCCCGAGCGGATATGGATTGCGCCGGCGAAATCGGCGGCATCGACGCCCTGATATTCACTGACCGCGCCAACGTTACGGAACGAATATTGCAGACCTTCCTCGACATTGAAGGTCAGGAAAAAGGCGTCGCGTTCGCGCGAGAATTCCGACGACACGCTGTTGACCCGCGCGTCGATGAAGCCCCGCGACTTGTAAAAGTCGGTCAGCAGCGTCTTGTCATATTCCGTCCGGTCGGCGACGAACGTGTCGGCCGCGATGAACTGGCGGAAGATGCCGGCCTGCTTGGTGGCCAGAACCTGCCGCAGGCGACGGTCCGAAAAGGCGCGGTTGCCGGTGAACGACAGGCGCTCGACCTCGGTCGTCTTGCCTTCGCGGATCTCGAACACCACGTCCACCTTGTTGCCGTCGCGCTTGATGACGCGCGGCTCGACCCGCGCGGCAAGCCGGCCGAGATCTGAATAGGCCTTGGTGATTGCCGCCGCGTCCGCTTCGGCCTGGGCGGCCGAAAAGACATGGCGCGACTGGGTCTTGACCAGCTTGGTGATGGCGTCGTCCTTGATCCGGCGGTTGCCCTCGAAGCTCACCACGTTGATCGTCGGATTTTCGGTAACATGGATGACAAGCGTGCCGCCCGACGGCGTCAGATCGACCGAGGCGAACAGGCCCGAGTCGGTCAGCCGCTGGGTGGCATCGTTGATGTCGGCGGCGCTGACCGGCTTGCCCTTGGGCAGGCCCGCCACCTTCAGGACCGTCGCCGCCTCGATCTCGCTGTTGCCTTCGACCTTGACCGCGTTGAAGCTGTAAGTCTGGGCCAGAACCGGCAACCCGGCCACCCCCAGAAAGAGCGCCGTGGTCAGCGCCGTTCCCGACAGCATCAGCCGCACCCCGGTTCCCCTGCCAACAAGCTTCTTGAACACTGCCATTTGAATTCCCCCGCCGGTGAAATCTCGTTGTTTTTTTCTTCGTCCTGACTAGCGGGATTGGCAGGTATTGTCAAAGGAACGGCGCACCCCTTTTGCAGGGGCGCGCCGACCGGATCGAGAGCTGTGTGAAAGCGGAAAGCTCAGAAGATCTCGGGCAGGACCGGCACCTTTTGAACGGCCAGCTCGAAGCCGATCGAGGTCGCCGCCATCAGGCTGAGCGCAATCAGCAAAACCACGAAAATCCGGTCGAAACCCAGTTGCATCACCAGGTTGAAGCCACGGTAGTTGTTCTGAATGGTCTGCATAGCCGCCTCGCCCAAATCTTTTGCCAAGGGTTTTAGCAGGGGAATATGGCCGATTTTGGGCGCAGGGGTGGGACCGCCGCGCGCACCAGTGCGGAATCACGGACACCGCAGATCGTTGAACAGCCCGAAGACCATGATCGCCAGAACCAGCGACAGACCGACCATCATCGCCACGTTCAGAACCCGGTCGGGCAAGGGCCGCCCGGTCGCCCATTCATAGGCGTGAAAGACCAGGTGCCCGCCATCGAGCATGGGGATAGGCACCAGGTTCATGAAGCCTATACCCGTCGACAGGGCCGCGATCAGCCAGACGAAATCGCCCACCCCTTGGGTCGCCTGCTGGCCAGACACTTCGGCGATGCCGAGGGGGCCGCGCAGGTTGCACGATGAAATCGACCCGGTGACGATATGGGCGAAAGCCGACAGCGAGGATTTGACGATATACCAGACCTGCCCCGCCGCCGCCGAAACCGCCTCGATCGGCCCAACCGGCCGCGTCGCCTGGGCGAAGATGTAGTCCCCGACCAGACCGATCTTGTAGCTTGTCTCGAATCCGCCCTGCGCCGTCGGAAGATCGGTCTTGCGCGGGGTCAGCGTGACATCGAGCGTCGCGCCGTCGCGCCAGACCGACAGGGCCATCGGCGCCCCCTGCCCGGCCTTCACCGCGGCCTGAAGATCGGCAAAGCGCGGCACCGGCTGGCCATTGGCGGCCAGGATCACGTCGCCCTTTTTCAGCCCCGCGGCCACCGCCGCCGAACCGGGCGCCACCGCGCCTATGCGGGCCGGAAGCGGAAAGGGGCCGGTGACCGTCTCTTCCTTGCCCGCCCGCAACACGCGATAGTCGAGCATGGCCTGGGCCGGCAGCTTGTCGACGACATCGCCGAACTTGTCCCAGCTTGGCGTCGGTCTGCCGTCGATCGCCACGATCGCGTCGCCCGCCTGCAATCCGCCCTGTCCGGCGGGCACGGCGTTGAAGCTTCCGATCAGCGGCTGGTCGGCGGGCGCGCCTGACAGGATGAACATTGTCGCGAAGATCGCGATCGACAGGATGAAGTTGAAAACGGGGCCTGCAGCGACCGTCGCCGCCCGCGCCCAAAGCGGCGCGCCGTGCAGGGTTCGGCGCCTTTCGTCCGGGCTCAGCGCCGACAGGGTGGCCGTATCGGCCCCGGCCGACGCGGCATTGGCATCACCTAGGAATTTCACATAACCGCCGAACGGCAGCGCCGCGATCTGCCAGCGGGTTCCGCGCCGGTCGGTCCGGCTCCAGATCGGGCGGCCGAAGCCAAGCGAAAACGTCTCGGCCTGAATGCCCGACCAGCGCCCGACGATGTAATGGCCGAACTCGTGCACCGCGACGATGATAGAGAGCGCGACGACGAAGCTTGCCGCCGTCCAGAGATATCCGCCGAGGGTGGCCAGAAACATACTCAGATCCAATGGTCAGCTTCCCTTACCGGCGGCAATCAGCATCGTGGCGATCCGGCGCGCCTCGGCGTCGGTCGCAAGAACCATATCGAGGCTTGTCGGGCGCTTGCCAAGGGCCATGCGGCCAGAAAGATCGGAAAGGGTGGTTTCGACCAGCCCGGCCATGTCTAGAAATCCGACCCGACCGGCGATGAACGCATCGAGCGCCACCTCCTTGGCCGCGTTGAAGGCCGCGCCGGCAAGTCCGCCGGTGTCCATCACCCCGCGTGCCAACCGCAAGGCCGGATAGCGCGCCGGATCTGGCGTGGCAAAGGTCAGCCGGCCGACGCGCGCCAGATCGAGCCGCGCCACCGGCAGATGGGCACGGTCGGGCCAGTTCAGCGCATAGCCGATCGCGTGGCGCATGTCGGGCGCGCCCAGATGGCCAATCATGCCGCCATCGCGAAAGCCGACCAGCGCATGCACCAGCGATTCCGGGTGGATCAGCACCTCGATCCGCTCTGGCGCGATGCCGAAGAATTCGTGCGTCTCGATGATTTCCAGCGCCTTGTTGAACATCGAGGCGCTGTCGATGGTGATGCGCTGCCCCATGGCCCAGTTGGGGTGGCACGAGGCTTCGGCCACCGTCGCCGCCGCCAGACGTTCGACCGGCCAGTCGCGGAAGGCGCCGCCCGAGGCGGTAATGATGATCCGCTCGACGCTGACCATATCCTCGGCCAGAAGCGACTGGAAGACGGCCGAATGTTCGCTGTCGACCGGCAGGATGCGGGCCTTGTGGCGCGCCGCGGCTTCCAGCAGCAGCGGGCCAGCCGCGACCAGGCTTTCCTTGTTGGCAAGGGCCAGCGTCGCCCCGGTTTTCAGCGCCGCAAAACCCGGCACCAGGCCCGCCGCCCCGACGATGCCCGACATCACCCAGTCGGCCTGTCGCGCGGCCGCCTCGGCAAGTGCTGCCGGCCCCGCGGCAACCTCGGTCGCGGTGCCGGCAAGGGCTTGACGCAGCGCCGGCAGGCATTCGTCATAGGCGGTCACCGCCACCTCGGCCGCCAGTGTGCGCGCCTGTTGGGCCAGCCGCGCGATATTGCGCCCGCCGGTCAGCGCGACGGTGCGGTAGGCGCGCGGCCCGCCCTGCCGCATGACCAGATCGAACGTGCTTTCGCCGATCGACCCGGTCGCCCCGAAAACCGACAGGCTGCGCAAGTTTCAGCCCCCGAACACGGGCAGCGGCAGCTGCGCCATGCCCCAGAAGATGACAAAGACCGCCGCCCCGATCAACGCGTCGAAGCGGTCGAGAAACCCGCCATGGCCGGGGATCAGGCGCGACGAATCCTTGGCGCCCGCCCGTCGCTTGATGGCGCTTTCGGCGATATCACCCATCTGCGCGGCAAAGGCGGTCAGGGCCGAAACCCAGATGACAAAGCCCCCCTGCCCGGCCCAGATCACCGCGCCAAGGCCAACCGCCGCCGCCCCGACCCACCCGGCCACGGTTCCCGCCCAGGTCTTCTTGGGCGATACGGCCGGCCAGAATTTCGGCCCGCCGATGATCCGCCCGCCGAAATAGCCCATCACGTCGGACGCGATGACGATCAGCGCGACCCAGGTGACAAAGCCAAGGCCGTAGCCTTCCCGAAAGGCGACCATCGCATAGCAGGCCAGCATGACGAGCCCGCCATAGAACGCGGTCACGAACCGGTCGCGCCGGCGCGTTGCGATCAGGAGGACCGACGGCAAGGGCAAAAGCACCAGCCAGAACTGCCCGTGCATGATCAGGAACAGCCCCGCCGAAAGCGCCGCAAGGGCGGCGATGCCCAGTGCCTGACGCGGCCGGCCCGGTGCCGAAAGGCCGGCCAGTTCCCAGATCATCACGCCTGCCCCCGCCGCCGCCATGAGCCGCAGCGGCAATCCGCCCGCCCAAAGCGCCGCGAAGCCAAGGACAAGAACCACGGTTCCCGACAGCACCCTAAGCCTGAGGTCAGCCCATTTGCCGGCCCCGGTCATGCGCTGACCACACCCCCGAAACGTCTTTCGCGCCGCGAAAAGCGCCCGACGATGGCGCCCAGTTCCTCGGCGCCGAAATCGGGCCAGAGCGTGTCGGTGAATTCATATTCGGCATAGGCCGACTGCCAGAGCAGGAAATTCGAGATGCGCTTTTCGCCCGAAGTGCGGATCACCAGGTCGGGGTCGGGCAGATCGCCGGTATCGAGCCGCGCGGCAAAGGCAGCCTCGTCGACCGCGTCGGGCGCAATGCGCCCGGCGGCAATGTCATTGGCCAGCCGCACGCCAGCGCGGGCGATCTCGTCGCGGCCGCCATAGTTGACGGCAATGGTCAGGACCAGCCGGTCGTTGGCGCGGGTCTTGTCCTCGATCCCCGCCATGAGTTCCTGCAAATGCAGATCCAGCCGTTCGCGGCCGCCGATGAACTTGACCCGCACGCCCGCCTGGTTCAGCTTTTCCGCCTCGTTGCGGATGTAGCGGGCAAAAAGCGACATGAGGCCGATGACCTCTTCGGTCGACCGCTTCCAGTTCTCTGTCGAAAAGGCGAAGATGGTCAGGTAGCGTATACCAAGCGCCGGGGCCGCCCGCACGATCGTGCGCACCCGGTCGGCCCCCCGCCGGTGGCCGACCAGGCGCGGGAAACCACGCGATGTCGCCCAGCGGCCGTTGCCGTCCATGATGATGGCGACATGCTCGGCCGTGCGCATCGAAATATCCTTGGCGGCCATGGGCCCTGCCTTTCTGGCCTCAGACCTGCATGATTTCGGCTTGCTTGCCCTCAAGCGCCCTGTCGATGGCGGCTATCGCCTTGTCGGTCAATTCCTGAACTTCGTCCTGCCACATCTTCTGGTCGTCCTCTGCCATGCCAGCGGCCTTGGCCTTCTTGATCTGATCCATACCGTCGCGCCGCACATTGCGCACAGATACACGCGCATGTTCTGCATATTGTGCCGCAACTTTGGTTAATTCACGGCGGCGCTCTTCGTTTAGCTCGGGAATTGGCAACATTATGATGGTGCCGTTGGTCTGCGGGTTGATCCCCAGCCCCGACTCGCGGATCGCCTTTTCGACCTTGCCGACCATCGCCTTGTCCCAGATGTTCAAGGTCACCATGCGCGGCTCGGGCACGTTCACGGTGCCGAGCTGGTTGACCGGCGTCATCTGGCCATAGGCCTCGACATGGATCGGCTCGACCAGCGATGCCGACGCGCGCCCGGTGCGCAGGCTTGAAAACTCGTGCCTGAGCGACGTTATGGCGCCCTCCATCCGGCGGTTCAGATCGTCGATATCTATTTCAATGTCGTCGGACATGTTTCGGTTCCGTCTTCGGTCGGGTCAGGCCCGTCTGGCGTTGGCGGCGGACAATACATAGACGCCGGCGGGAAAGATAGAGCATCACCCCTTCACGATCGTATAGGTTCCCCGCCCCGACAGGATACCACGAAGCCCGCCCGGCTCATCCAGCGAAAAGACGATGATCGGCAGGTTGTTGTCCCGCGCAAGAGCGATGGCCGAAGCATCCATGACGCCGAGATGCTTTTGCAGCACCTCGTCGTAGGTCACCTGATCATAGCGCTTGGCGTGGGGGTGCTTCTTGGGGTCCATGTCATAGACGCCGTCAACCTTGGTGCCCTTGAAGATCGCCTCGCAACCCATTTCGTTGGCGCGCAACGTGGCGGCGGTATCGGTGGTGAAATAGGGGTTGCCGGTGCCGGCGGCGAAGATGCAGACCCGCTTCTTTTCCAGATGGCGCACCGCGCGGCGGCGGATATAGGGCTCGCACACCTGATCCATCGGGATGGCGCTGATGACGCGGGTATGAACATCCAGCGCCTCGAGCGCTGCTTGCATGGCCAGCGCGTTCATGACGGTGGCCAGCATCCCCATGTAGTCGGCCGTCGTCCGCTCCATCCCCTGCGCCGACCCTTGCAGACCGCGGAAGATGTTGCCACCGCCGATCACCATGCAGATCTCGACGCCAAGGTCATGGACCGATTTCACTTCCGCGGCGATCCGGTTGACGGTGGGCGGATGCAGGCCATAGCCCTGATCGCCCATCAGCGCCTCGCCGGATATCTTCAAAAGGACGCGCTTGTAGGTCACGCTGGGTTCTGTCGCCCCGGTCATCATGCACTCACTCTTCCTATCGGGGACGCGCCCGCTTGCCGCCCGCCCGGCCTTGCCGCAAAATGACTGAAATCGGCGGCAGGTTCAACGGGGGCAGCCCGGAAAACCACGACAGGATGTGGAATAAGACGGGGATGAAACAAATTCTGGGTGACCTTACCGCGCTCGACCCCGGCCGCCCGGTGCTGATCGCGGGGCCGACCGCATCTGGCAAGTCGGCGCTGGCGGTCGGGATCGCACGGGCGCAGGGGCGCGTCGTCGTCAATGCCGACGCGCTTCAGGTCTGGTCGTGCTGGCGCGTCCTGTCGGCGCGTCCGACGCCCGCAGAAGAGGCCGGCGTGCCACATCTTCTCTTCGGTCATATGGACCCGGGCGCCGCCTATTCCGTCGGCCACTGGCTCCGCGAGGTGGCAGGGGTGCTGTCGCGCCACCCCGCCCCGGTGATCGTCGGCGGCACCGGTCTTTACCTCAGCGCGCTGACCGAGGGGCTCGCCGACATCCCGACCACGCCACATGCGGTCCGCGCCGAAGCCGACCGGCGCATGGCCGAAGGCGGGCCGTCCCCGATGCTCGCAGCACTCGATGCGGCGACGCGCGCCCGCGTCGATCCCGCCAACCCCGCCCGCATACAGCGCGCCTGGGAGGTTTGGCGGGCGACGGGGCGCGGTCTTGCCGCCTGGCAGGATGAAACCGGACCGGCCCTGATACCCCGCGGCGCGGCCCACTGCCTTCGCATCGACTGCGACCGCGACTGGCTGGCCGGACGGATCGATGCCCGGTTCGACCAGATGATGGAGGCTGGCGCACTTGACGAGGTTGCGGCGATGCTGCCGCGCTGGCGCCCGACCGCGCTTTGGGCCAAGGCGATCGGGGCACCGGACCTGGTTTCCTACCTGCGGGGGGAGCAGACGCTCGCAGACGCAATATCTGCCGCCAAGGCCGCCAGCCGACAGTATGCCAAGCGTCAGCGGACCTGGCTGCGCCGGCGCATGGCCGGCTGGCAGCCCCTGCCGCGGCCGTGACTTTTCGGCCATGCCCCGCCGACAGGATTGATTCCAAATATTTTTCCCTTGGTCATGGACCGGATTTTGCCTAAAACTGCCAGTCGACCTCGCTTGGCGGTGGGCCCGTCCCCGCGCCCTTCGCCAAGACCCCAGCCAACCCGGAGCCCGAACTGGTGAAACTTTTTTCCGGAAAACCGCTGAGCGCCCCACTGGCGTCGTCCCTGGGCGGCGTCCGGCCGCAGGCTGCTGCCCCGTCGCCTGCCGCTGCGCCGGCAGCCGCCGTGGCTGCCGCACCCCGGCCTCCGGTCAAGGCCGAACCCGTCGCACCCGAGACGAGCCGCCTGCGGCTTGTCCCGCTCCAGCGGCTTTCGGCCGGCGGGCGCTGGCGGGTCGAGGCGATGCGCGCCCTGTCCGAGCCGGTTCTCTTGTGGTTCACGCGCGGCCAGGGCCGGATCACCGTCGGCGGCATCACGCGCGGCTATGGCGCCCACAACGCGGTCTTCATCCCCGCCGGCATGATGCATGGCTTCGAGATGGGCGCCCAGACCTCGGGCACGGCGCTGTTCTTCGGTCGCGACCATGGGCTCGACCTGCCCGACGATGCGCTGCACCTGCGCATCCGCGATGTCGGCCCGCAGGCCGAGCTGTCGGGTATCGTCGAAAATATCCAGCGCGAAATCGAAAGTGAGAGGCCCGGCCATGAAAAGGCGGCGCTCCATCATCTCGGCCTTCTCGGCGTCTGGCTCGAGCGCCAGGGCGACGCGTCCGGTGTGGACCAGCCCCGTGTCGATGCCTCGCGGCGCCTGGCGCGCGCCTATGCCGACGTGCTGGAGCGCGGCTTCCGGTCGGGCAAGGGCGTTTCGGAATTCGCCCGGGAACTGGGCGTAACGCCGACGCATCTGACGCGGGTCTGCAACAAGACCTGTGGACGCTCTGCGTCCGATCTACTGCATGACCGGGTGATCTTCGAGGCGCGCAAGCTGCTCAGCGAAACCCGGATGCCGGTCTCGGATATAGCGCGCACGCTTGGCTTCACGTCGGCCGCCTATTTCACCCGCGCCTTCCAGCATCGGGTCGGGAAGACTCCGTCGGCCTTTCGTCGTGCCAGTTGAGGGTGAGCACTGATTTCCGCAATGACGGAAAATTGCGCTACATGTCTGGCTCAATGACGGAATTCGACGGGCAGATGTCGCTATTTGGCATTGACGCCACGGCAAAAAAATTGCGCAATGGTGGCCAGGCGTTGACGGTTGGAGCGCTCCGACCCCGCCAGAGAAGCGGGCGGAAACGGGACAACCCTACAACACTGTCGCACAGGGAGAACAGCGATGAAGAAAGACATGACGCCGGATGCCATTCATCCGGCCGCAAAAACCTATCTCGCCGACTACCGCGCAGGCAAACTCAGCCGGCGCGAATTCTTTGCCCATACCTCGGCGCTCGGGGTTTCGGCCGCCGGAGCCTATGGCCTTCTCGGGCTTGCCGCGCCCAAGGCGATGGCGGCCGAGCCGGTCAAGGGCGGCACCCTGCGCACCGAGATGGAAACCAAGGCAGGCAAGGACCCGCGCACCTGGGATTGGTCGCAACTTGCCAACTTTGCGCGCGGCTGGCTTGAATACCTGGTCGAATACGAGCGTGACGGAACCCTGCGCCCGATGCTTCTGGAAGGCTGGGACGTCAACGACAACGCTACCGAATACACGCTGCATGTCCGCAAGGGCGTGAAGTGGAACAACGGCGACGATTTCACCGCTGATGACGTGATCTTCAACATGACGCGCTGGTGCGACGGCACTGTCGAGGGCAACTCGATGGCCGCGCGGATGGCCAACCTGATGGACGACAAGACGAAAAAGGTCAAGGACGGCGCCATCACCAAGGTTGACGACCATACTGTCAAGCTGAAGCTCAACTCGCCCGACATCACCGTCATCGTCGGCGCCGCCGACTATCCGGCAGCACTCGTTCACCAATCCTACAAAGGCGGCGACACGGCGTTGGAGCCGATCGGAACCGGCCCCTATCTGCCCGAAACCAACCAAATCGGCGTGAAGCAGGTGCTGGCGCTGAACAAGGATCACCCCTGGTGGGGAACGGCCGTCTATGGCGGCCCGTATCTGGACAAGATCGAATACAGCGACCTTGGCACCGATCCTTCTGCGGTCGTGGCTGCGGCAGATGCCGGCGAACTCGACATGAACTACCAGACCGTCGGCGATTTCGTGGCCATCTTCGACAAGATGGGTTGGGAAAAATCCGAAGCAAAGACGTCTGCAACCATCGCGGTGCGGTTCAACCAGGCGTCCGAGCCCTACAAGGATGTCAAGGTCCGCAAGGCGCTGCAAACGGCGGTTGACAACAAGGTGATCCTGCAACTCGGCTATGCCGGGTTGGGCGACCCGGCCGAAGATCACCATGTCTGCCCGATTCATCCTGCATACGCCAAACTGCCCCCGATGCCGGTCGACCCGGCGGCGGCCAAGAAGGAACTTGCGGATGCCGGTCATGCCGATACCGAGTTCGAGCTGATCTCGATCGACGACGCATGGCAAGCGGCAACCTGCGACGCGGTGGCGGCCCAGCTGCGCGACGCGGGTATCAAGGTCAAGCGCAAGATCCTGCCCGGCTCCACCTTCTGGAACGACTGGACCAAGTACCCCTTCTCTGCAACCGAATGGAACATGCGTCCGCTTGGCGTGCAGGTGCTGGCCCTGGCCTACAAAACCGGTGGCGCCTGGAACGAGACTGCTTTCGCGAACGCCGAATTCGACAAGCTGCTTGAACAAGCGATGTCCATCGCTGATGTCGACAAGCGGCGCGACGTGATGGCGAAGCTCGAAAAGATCATGCAGGACGAAGGCGTTCTCATCCAGCCCTACTGGCGGTCGCTCTACCGCCACTACAGCAAGAAGGTCCACGGCGCGGACATGCATCCGACCTTCGAACATCACCACTACAAGTGGTGGATCGAGGCCTGATCCGGTTTGAACCTTGGGGGCGCGCGGCCTGACCGCGCGCCTCTGCACCTCAATCCGGACCCGCGTTAGCGGGCTAGCGGGGGCTTTTCTATGCTCATGTTCATAGCAAGACGCGTGGCAACAATGCTTCTATCGGCATTCTGCATCACGATTATTGTGTTTTTCCTGACCAATCTGCAGCCAAACCTCGAAAAGATCGCGAAATCCGAAGCCGGATCCCGCATCTCGGACGCCGAGGTGGCCAGTTGGCTGGAAAAGAACGGCTATGCCCAGCCGATGCTCAAACGCTATGGTGAATGGCTCGGTGTCGTGCCGAGTTGGATACGCACAGATGACGCCGGTGTCACCACCGGCCGCTGCATTACCCCCGGCGTCGATGCCGCGACCGCCCCGCGTTACTGCGGTATCCTTCAGGGTTACTGGGGCCAGTCGAACGTGTTCCGGGCGCCGGTGTCGACGATCATCGGCAGGTCGCTCAGCCTGACAGGCTTGCTGATGATGTGGGTGCTGATCGTCATGGTTCCCTCGGCGCTGATCGTCGGCATTCTGGCCGGCATGCGCGAGGGCTCCAAGCTCGACCGGACCCTGTCTACGGTTTCAATCGCCTCGACAGCAACGCCGGAATATGTTTCGGGCGTCATCCTGATCGCGGTTTTCGCCTCTTCCGCCGTCGGTCTGCAATGGTTCAAGGGATCTGCCGCCAGTGCGATGGACCGCCTCACCTTCGAAAACTTCTTCCTGCCGGTGATGACCATCGCGCTATACGGAATTGGCTACATTGCCCGCATGACCCGCGCCTCGATGGCCGAGGTGATGACGGCGCAATATATCCGCACCGCCCGGCTGAAGGGGGTCCGCTTCCGCGACGTTGTCCTGCGACACGCGCTTCGCAACGCGCTAATCGCGCCGTTCACGGTGATCATGCTCCAGATCCCGTGGCTTTTGAACGGCGTGGTCATCACCGAGACACTCTTCAACTACAAGGGCTTCGGCTGGACGCTGGTCCAGGCCGCCGGCAACAACGACATCCAGCTTCTGATGGGCTGCTCGGTCGTCGCGGTTTTCGTCGTCCTGATCACGCAGCTGATGTCGGACATCGGCTATGTGTTCCTGAACCCCAGAATAAGGATCAGCTGACATGCAAGAGCTTAGCTGGGGCGCCATCCTCGTTACCCTGGTCGGCCGGTTCCTTCCGGTCTGGATCGCCCTGATCGTGACCTTCGCCTTGTCGATCGCCTTCAAGCGCAAACTCGGGCTCTATGGCAAGCTGTTCGACTCGATGATCGGCATGATCGGTTTTGCGATCGTCATGTTCTGGGTCTTCACCGCGATTTTCGCACCGATGATCGCCAACCATGACACCCTTTACCAGATCGGCGCGATGAAGAACGTCCCGCTCGGCTCGCCTACACCCGACGCGCCAGGCTGGTACATTCTCGGCGGCGACAACCTCGGGCGCGATGTCTTCAGCCGCATGGTGATCGGCAGCGGCATCGTCATCCTGATCGCCCCCCTCGCCACGCTCTTCGCCTATATGGTCGGCATCACGCTCGGCCTGCCGGCGGGCTATTTCGGCGGCAAGCTCGACACCGGGCTCAGCTTTCTTGCCAACCTGGTGCTGGCCTTCCCGGTGATCCTGCTCTTCTACCTGCTCGTCACGCCGCAGATCGCTGCGACCGGCCTGCCGCAATATCTCGCGATGGTGCTGTTCATCCTGCCCCTCTTCTTCCTGATCCTGCTGATCAACTCGCGCTACTACGTCAAGCCTGTGACCCGCAACGTGGTCGTCGGTCTCATCGTCGTCATTGGCGGCTACCTCTACCTCGCCTTCGTTGGCGAACCGGTCGCGCTCGACCCGAACTCGCGCATCTCCATCCTGCCCGCCTGGGCCGACCTGGTCCACATGCCCCCGAACATCCTGATCGTCTTCGTCTCGGTCGTGTTCGTCAACGCGCCCACCGTCTTTCGTATCGTGCGTGGGCTCACGTTCGACATCAAGACGCGCGACTATATCGCCGCCGCCCAGACCCGGGGCGAACGGCCCTGGTACATCATGCTGTGGGAAATCCTGCCCAATGCCCGCGGCCCGCTGATTGTCGATTTCTGCCTTCGCATCGGTTATACGACCATCCTTCTCGGCACCTTGGGTTTCTTCGGCCTCGGCCTTTCGCCCGAAAGCCCCGACTGGGGGTCCACCATCAACGCCGGCCGCAAGCTCCTGACCATCGCGCCCCACCCCGCCTTCGTGCCGGCGCTTGCCCTGATGAGCCTCGTGCTCGGCCTCAACCTTCTCGCCGACGGCCTGCGCGAAGAAAGCCTGAAAGACTAGGGCACGACCCGCGCCCGCCCTTCTCCGCGCCCATCCTTCATTGTGGCGCAAATATCCCGGGGGTCCGGGGGCAGAGCCCCCGGCCTCCCTCCCAGAAACCGACGGGAGACGACCATGACCGACAACACCCCCTGGGACCCTTCGAAGCCGATCCTCGAGATAGACAATCTCTCGATCTCGTTCTTCACGCGGCTGCGCGAAATTCCCGCCGTGATGGATTTTTCCTGCACCGTGATGCCGGGGGAGGCCATGGGCCTCGTCGGCGAATCGGGTTGCGGGAAATCGACCGTCGCCCTGGCGGTCATGCGCGATCTCGGCAAGAACGGTCGTATCGTGGGTGGCTCGATCAAGTTCAAGGGCCGTGACCTGACCAACATGGGCGACGAGGAACTGCGCCAGATCCGCGGCTCGGAGATCGCCATGATCTACCAGGAACCGATGGCCTCGCTCAATCCGGCGATGAAGATCGGCGCGCAGCTTGCCGAAGTACCGATCATTCACGAAGGGATGGACAAGGAAAAGGCCTGGGCGCTGGCCCGGCAGATCATCGCCGATGTGCGCCTGCCCGACCCCGACCGCATCCTTAAGGCCTACCCGCACCAGCTTTCCGGCGGCCAGCAGCAGCGCATCGTCATCGCCATGGCACTGATGTCGAAGCCCGCCCTTCTGATCCTCGATGAACCCACCACCGCGCTCGACGTGACGGTCGAGGCCGGCATCGTCGATCTGGTCAAGGATCTCGGCCACAAATACGGCACGTCGATGCTGTTCATCAGCCACAACCTCGGCCTCATCCTCGATGTCTGCGACCGGCTGTGCGTCATGTATTCCGGTGAAGCTGTCGAAACCGGCGCGGTCAAGGACGTGTTCGACCGGATGCAGCATCCCTATACCCAGGCGCTCTTCCGCTCGATCCCGCTGCCGGGCGCCGACAAGAACTCGAGCCCGCTGGTTTCGATCCCCGGCAACTTCCCCCTGCCCCACGAACGCCCGAACGGCTGCAACTTCGGCCCGCGCTGCGACTATTTCGTCAAGGGCGTCTGCGACGCATCCGATGTGCCGATGGTTCAGGTCGCGGGCCATGACCGGCACGGCAGCCGCTGCCGCCGCGTCTCCGAGATCGACTGGGCGGCCAAGCCTGTCGCCCGCGCCAAGCTGGAAAAAGGCAAGATCGGCGAAGTGGTGCTGCGGATGGAGGATCTGCGCAAATATTACGAAGTTTCGTCCGGCATGTTCGCCAGCGGCTTGAAAAAGGTGGTCAAGGCCAATGAGACGCTGAGCTTCGAGGCGCGCGAAGGCGAAACGCTCGCCATCGTCGGTGAATCGGGCTGTGGCAAATCGACCTTCGCCAAGGTGCTGATGGGGCTGGAGACCGCGACCTCCGGCAAGATCATGCTCTATGACCGCGACATCCAGTCGACGCCGATCCAGAAGCGGTCGACCGAAACCGTTTCAGGCGTGCAGATGGTCTTTCAGAACCCGTTCGACACGCTGAACCCGTCGATGACCGTCGGGCGCCAGATCATCCGCGCGCTGGAAATCTTCGGGCAGGGCGCCAGCGATGCCGAACGCCGCGACCGGATGCTCGAGCTTCTCGATCTGGTCAAACTGCCCCGCTCGTTCGCCGACCGGATGCCACGCCAGCTTTCGGGCGGGCAAAAGCAGCGCGTCGGCATCGCTCGCGCATTTGCCGGGGGCGCCAAGGTGGTGGTCGCCGACGAGCCGGTCTCGGCGCTCGACGTTTCCGTTCAGGCCGCGGTCACCGATTTGCTGATGGAAATCCAGCGCGAGAACAAGACCACACTTCTGTTCATCAGCCACGACCTTTCCATCGTCCGCTACCTGTCCGACCGGGTGATGGTGATGTATCTCGGTCATGTGGTGGAGCTCGGCACAACCGATCAGGTCTTCTCGCCTCCCTACCACCCCTATACCGAGGCGCTTCTGTCGGCTGTTCCGATCGCGGACACGCGGGTGCAGAAGAAGCGCATCGTGCTGGAGGGTGACATTCCTTCGGCGATGAACCCGCCACCGGGCTGCCCGTTCCAAACCCGTTGCGGGTGGAAATCAAAGGTCCCGGGTGGGCTTTGCGATACCGTGATGCCGCCGATGCGCACCCTGGCCGCCGGCCATCAGATCAAGTGCCACCTGTCCGATGCCGAGTTCGCGGCGATGGAGCCGGTGATCAAGATCGCGGCCGAATAGGCCGCGACCCGCCGAAATGCGGCAAAATTGCGGCGCGACACGATCTTTTTATTGACCGCGCGACAAAAGACCCGGCAAAGTTAATCCCATGCAAAGCATTGCCGGGTCTTATTCCCCCATGAAACCGATACGCACCCCCCAGCACTCCAGCGTCGCCGCTTCGGTCGAAGTGGCAGGCTTTCTGGTCATGGGCCTTTCTGCGGCCGTCATGGTCACGCTGACCGGGTTCGCGCTGGCCTGTCTCTTCGGCTGACCTGCGCGCCTGCCCCACATCGCCTCAGGCCATGCGCAATGATCGGCCATTGCGGAACAGATGAACCTTGTCGGCCGACGCCGTCAGCCCGACAGTCTTGTGACGCAGCCCGCTTTGCATGCCCGGCAGTTTGGCAACGATCGCCACGGCATCTCCCTGCGGCGCGAGGTAGAGCAGCGTCACATCGCCCAGGGCCTCGGTAATATCGACCTCGCCGCGCAGGATCGGATCGGTATCGGTCGGGCGCAGGTCTTCCGGCCGGATACCGGCACGCACCTTCGCCCCCTTCATCGTCGGCTCGCTCGGGATCAGCGCCCGCAGGGTTCCGCCGGTGTCCAGCCGGACCACCGTTTCCGGCCCGGTTTCGGAAATGACCCCGTCCAGCAGGTTCATCGACGGCGAGCCGATGAATTGGGCGACAAACTCGCTTTCGGGCCGGTCATAAAGGTCGAGCGGCGTTCCGACCTGCGCGATGCCGCCGCCGTTCAGAACCACGATGCGGCTGGCCAGCGTCATCGCTTCGACCTGATCGTGGGTGACGTAGATCATGGTCGAATCGGGCATCTTTTCCTTCAATTGCGCGATCTCGATCCGGGTGGCGACGCGCAGCGCAGCATCGAGGTTCGACAGGGGCTCGTCGAAAAGATAGACCTTGGGGTCGCGCACGATGGCCCGGCCGATCGCCACGCGCTGTCGCTGACCGCCCGACAGCGCCTTGGGCAGCCGGTCGAGATAGGGCGTCAGTTGCAGGATGCGCGCCGCCTTTGCGATGGCGCTGTCAATTTCCGCCCTGGGTCGCCCGGCGATCTTCAGCGCGAAGGCCATGTTGTCGCGCACGGTCATGTGCGGATAGAGCGCGTAGGACTGAAAGACCATGGCAATGCCGCGCTGCGCGGGCGGCACGTCGTTCATCCGGTCGCCGTCGATCTCCAGCGAGCCGCCCGAGATTGTCTCGAGCCCGGCGATCATGCGCAGCAGCGTCGATTTTCCGCAACCCGAAGGGCCCACGAACACGATCAGTTCGCCCCGCCGGATGTCGAGGTTGATGTCTTTCAGAACCTTGACCTCGCCATAGGTCTTGGCAATGTCGGTCAGTTTCAGATCGGCCATCCCGTTCTCCTTCAGGTCCGTTCCAGCAGGCAGGCCTGCCAGGGCGCGAGTTCGACCTGGCCGGCAACGGGTGCGACGCTGCCAAGTTCGGTTCCGATGACCCGCCATCGGCCGGCGGGCACCGCAATGGCGGCGGCATCGGCGGACAGGTTCAATGCGATGAAAAGCGCCTCGCCCCCGCCTTCGCGGCGGAATGTCAAAACATCGCCTTTGGCCTGCATGCCGGTCTGCACGCCCTTGGCCAGCGCCACATGGGCGTGGCGGAAGGCGAGCGCACGGCGGTAGTGGGCCATCAGGCCGTCCGGATCGACCGCCGCCCGATCGGCGGCCCGGGCCAGATGGTCGGCCGGAACCGGCAGCCAGGGCTTGCCGGTCGTGAACCCGCCCGAGCCGTTGTCGCGGGTCCAGACCATCGGCGTCCGGCACCCGTCGCGGCCCTTGAACTCGGGCCAGAATTCGATGCCGTAGGGATCTTGCAGATCCTCAAAGGCGATGTCGGCCTCGGACAGGCCCAGCTCTTCGCCCTGGTAAAGGCAGGCCGACCCGCGCAGGCACATCAGCAGCGTCATATAGGCTTTGGCGGCGGTATCGGTCAGCGACCAGCGGCTGATATGCCGGGGCATGTCGTGGTTGGAAAAGGACCAGCAGGGCCAGGCATGGGGCGCGATCCGTTCGAGCCGGGCGAAGGTCGTGGCGATGAAGCGGGCCGACAGGCGCGTGCCGGACAGAAAGTCGAACGAATAGCACATCTGCATCAGATCGTCGCCCGACGTATATTGGCCCATGATCTCGAGCCCGTGCTGCGCATCGCCCACCTCACCCACGGCGGCGGCGCCGTACAGGTTCAACTGCTTTCGAAACTTCTTAAGAAAATCAATATTTTCAGGTCTGTTTTTCGAGTAGATATGCTCTTGCCAGTTATAGGGGTTCACCAAGGGCGCGATGGAATCGTTGCGCTGGTCGGGCGCCAGGGGCGGATTGTCGCGCAGAAGCTTGTCGTGAACATAAAAGTTGATCGTGTCGAGACGGAAGCCATCTACCCCGCGCTCGAGCCAGAAGCGGGCGACATCGAGAAGGGCCGCCTGAACATCGGGGTTGTGAAAGTTGAGATCGGGCTGACTGGCCAGGAAGTTGTGCAGGTAATACTGCATCCTTTTGCCGTCCCAGGCCCAGGCGGTGCCGCCAAAGACCGAGGGCCAGTTGTTCGGCACCGTTCCGTCGGGCTTGGGGTCGGCCCAGACATACCAGTCGGCCTTGGGGCCGCTCCGACCGGACTTGCTGTCCTGAAACCAGGCATGCTGGTCGGATGTGTGCGACAGCACCAGGTCGATCATCACACGCAAGCCAAGCTCGTGCGCCCGCGCCACCAGAGTGTCGAAATCGGCGAGCGTGCCGAACATCGGATCGACATCACGGTAATCCGACACATCATAGCCAAAGTCCTTCATCGGCGAGACGAAGAAGGGCGAAATCCAGATCGCATCGACGCCGAGATCGGCGATATGCGGCAGCCGCTGGGTAATGCCCGGCAGATCGCCGATACCGTCGCCGTTGGTATCCTGGTAACTGCGCGGATAGACCTGATAGATCACCGCGCCCCGCCACCAGTCGGCATCGCCGGAAAGCTGGCGGTTGGCGGCTTTTTCCATGACGTTCATGACAGACCTCATTTGACCGAGCCGGCGAGCAGGCCGCGCACGAGATATTTCTGCAGGGCGAAGAAGACAAAGACCGGCACTGCGATCGAGATAAAGGCCGAAGCGGCCAGAATTTCCCAGTCGCCCCCGTGCGAGCCGAGCAGGTTCACCAGCCGCCCGGTCAGCACCAGCTTGTCGTCCTGCGGGCCAAGAAAGACCAGCGCCACCAGAAGGTCGTTCCAGGTCCAGAGAAACTGGAAGATGGCGAAGCTGGCAAGGGCGGGGAAACTGAGCGGCAGGACGATCCGGGTGAATATCTGGAAATCGGAGGCACCGTCGACACGCGCGCTTTCCATGATCTCGCGCGGCAGGCCGGCCATATAGTTGCGCAACAAATAGATGGCCAAGGGCAGGCCAAAGCCGGTGTGCGCCAGCCATATCCCAATGTAACTTTTCGGATCGAAGCCAAAGGCCTGCCCGGCGGCGTTATAGACGGTAAGAAGCGGGATCAGCGACATCTGCAAGGGCACGACCAAAAGGCCGACGACCGCCGCGATCAGCAAGGACCGCCCCGGAAAGCGCATCCAGCTGAGCGCGTAGGCAGCAAAGGCCGCGATCAGGATCGGGATGACGGTCGACGGAACCGCCACGGTCATCGAATTCAGGAACGACCGTCCAAGGCCCGCGGCCTTGAGAACGTTGATGTAATTGTCGAGCGTGAAGCGGGGCGGAACCGACGCGGTATAGAAAATCCGCTGGCCGCGTTGGTCCTTGAAGCTTTTGGGGCCGCTCAGGCTGAAGCCGCCATCGGCCGCCACCGTCAGGCTGACGCCATCGCCAAGATCGGCGGTTGTGCCGGGGGCAAAGGCTGTCGGCGCCTTGGACGAAAAGCCGAAGGCCGACAGCGCGCCCTTGCCGTTTTCAAAGACCGATCCGGTCAGGGTAAAAATGCCGTTGGCCTCGACCTCGCCATCGCCTTCCGGCGCGCGGTAGACGAGGTTCTGGGTCGACGTGGACAGCGCCGTCCACCAGCCTGAGACCGAAATCTGGTCCTTGTCACGGAAGGATGTGACCAGAAGCCCCAGCGTCGGCAGCGTCCACAGCAGAACGAAAACGATGACCGACAGGTGAACGGCCCATGCAAGCGGCGAGCGGGTCATCAGCGGCCCTCCATTTCGCGGCGGGCGTTGCGGATGTTCCAGACCATGATCGGGGTGACCAGCACCATGATCACGATGGCAATGGTCGCGCCCCGCCCGAAATCGCCGCCGCCCCGGAACATCCAGTCGAACATCAGGTTTGCCAGCACGTTGGTCTTCCACTGGCCGTTGGTCATCGCCAGCACGATGTCGAAGACCTTGAGAACGGTAATGGTGATCGTCGTCCACACGACCGCGATGGTGCCCCAGATCTGCGGCACCATGATCTTGAAGAATATCTGGATGCCGTTGGCGCCGTCCAGCACCGCCGCCTCGAGCGTTTCCTCGGGAATGCCGCGCAAGGCCGCCGACAGGATGACCATGGCAAAGCCGGTCTGGATCCAAATCAGGATCACCATGAGAAAGATGTTGTTCCAGAACGGCAGCGCGATCCACGCCTGGGGGGCTAGTCCGAACCAGCCGACAAGCGCGTTCAGAATGCCGATCTGGTCGGTTCCGGCGGCGCGGTAGTCATAGACGAATTTCCAGATCACCGCCGCGCCCACAAAAGAAATGGCCATCGGCATGAAGATCAGCGATTTGGCAATATTGCCCCACGCGATCCGGTCGGTAAGCGCCGCCGCGAGCAGGCCGAGAAAGGTCGAGGCGGCCGGCACGATCAGCAGCCAGAGGAAGTTGTTCAGGATCGATTCCCGAAAGCCCGGATCGTTGAAAAGCCAGCCGTAGTTGGAAAACCCGACATAGGCCTGACCGCTTCGATCATGAAACGACAGCCAGACCGAAGCAACGACCGGATAAACCAGATAAAGCCCAAGGGCGACGATGGCAGGCCCGAGGAACAACCAGGGCCGCACCAGCGCCGCGCGGGCGATGTTGCGCGAATTGCGCGCCGCGTCGCCGCCACGGGCCGGACAGAACAGGTCGAGGCAGAAGTTTGACCCCCAGAACCACAGCCCGGCCCCCAGAACGCCGAAGACGATGGTGAAAAGTGCTGTCCAGAGTTGTTGCAAATTGCGCCCTCCTCCCGGTCTCCGGGGGCGGGGTGCCCGCCGCCTGAGCGTTGTTTTTCGCAGGGTTGCCCGTTCGGGGTTACTTCAGCGCGTCCCAGGCCGATTGAACACCCGCCGCCACATCGGGCTCGGACTTGCCGCCGACATAGTCGACCATGCCGGTCCAGAAGGCACCCGCGCCGATCTTGCCGGGCATCAGGTCAGACCCGTCGAAACGGAAGGTGGTGGCGTCCAGCAGCATCTGGCCCTCCTTCTTCATCGTTTCGTTGGCATAGGCCTCGGCGTTCACCGTCTTCAACGGCGTCAGGAAGGACGATTGCGCCATCCAGACTTCGCTGGCGATCGGCGTTTTCAGAAAATCGATAAAGGCCTCGGCCGCCGGGCTGTCCTTGGTGATGAAGGCCAGGGTGCCCGCACCCTCGACCGGCTTGCCCAGTTCGGGCTTGCTGGCATAGGGCGGGAAGTAGAAGAAATCGACGTCCCGGCCAAGCTTCGTCCCATCCGGGAAGAAGGACGGGATGAACGACGCCTGCTTGTGCATGTAGCACTTGGGCGGCGAGGAAAAGAGCCCCTTGGGGCTGTCGCGGAAATCGGTGGTGGCCACCGCCGCCGCACCGCCATCGACGAACTTGTCGTTCTTGGCGAACCAGCCGAATTCCTTGATCGCGTCGATGACGCGCGGATCGGTGAATTTCACGCTGTTGTCGACCCAGCCGTCATAGACCTCGGGGGGCTGCTGAAGAAGCAGGAGGTTTTCCACCCAGTCGGTCGCGGGCCAACCCGTAGCACCACCCGACCCGAGCCCGATGCACCAGGGCGTGCCGCCGTCCTTGACGATCTGTTCGGTCAGCGCCTTCAGGTCTTCCATGGTCGTGGGAACCTTGTAGCCCGCGTCCTTGAAGTTCTCCGGCGAATACCAGACCAGCGATTTCACGTCGATCTTGAACGGGAAAGCCATGACCTTGGGCGTGCCGTCCTTGTCCTTGTAAGTCGAAAGCGTGACCCAGCTTGGCCCCGCCGCATAATTGTCGAGGAGCCATTGCTTGGTGTCATCGGGCAGCGGTTTCACGAAGCCCTTTGCTGCGAGGTCCTGGATCAGCCCCGGCTGCGGCAGGATGGCGATGTTGGGCGGGCTGCCAGCCTGGGTGTCGATAACGATCTGCTGTTCGTAATTTTCAGACGACGAATACTGCACCGTGATCCCAGTCGCCGCCTTGAAATAGGCCAGCACGCTTTCGAAAAGCGTCTGATCCTCGCCGCGCCAGGGCCCGAAGATGGTCAGCGTCTGGCCGTCGAGCTTGTGCGACCTGGCAAATGCATCATAACTGTCCCAGTGAAACCGCGCATCCTTGCCCGGTTCGAACTTCAGATCCTCGGCCGCCGCCGGCAGCGCCAGCACGAGCGACGCCACACACGCGTAAAATCTGGACTTCATCTCTTCCTCCCTGAGAGTCTCGACCCTGTCGAATCGCCTTCAAAGCGCTTTGATTTTCACCGACCGTCGAACAATTCACCCGTCGAGTCAATCTTGGCGCGACTAGCAGGCCCAAGCCCTTCCGGTGATTGACGATGCCTTCGGCACGGCGCTAGGGTGAAATCTGCTAAAGCGCTTTGGAAACCTCTGGATGAATCTCAAGGAACTTTCCCTGACCCTGGGCCTGTCCCAGACAACCGTCAGCCGGGCGCTGAACGGCTTCCCAGAGGTCAGCGAAACCACGCGCCACCGCGTGACCGAGGCGGCACGCCTGCACAATTACCGCCCGAATGCGCGCGCCAAGGCGCTTGCCATCGGGCGCGCCATGGCCATCGGCCATGTCGTGCCGATCCGCAGCCAGCACGAGATCGTCAACCCGGTCTTCGCTGATTTCATCGCCGGCGCCGGCGAAGTCTATGCCGCCGCTGACCATGACATCATCCTGTCGGTCGTGACCGACGACGATGAAGCCGGCGCCTATCGCAACCTGCGTGCCCGTGGCACCGTCGACGGGGTGATCGTCCACTGGCCACGGGTGAACGATCCGCGCATTGCACTCTTGCACGAAATCGGCATGCCTTTCGTCGTTCACGGCCGGTCGTCCAGGGCGCGGCTGCCCTACAACTGGGTTGACGTGAACAATACCCGCGCCTTTCGGGCCGCGACGAATTACCTTCTCGACCTCGGCCACCGGCGGATCGCGCTCGTCAACGGGCTCGAGGAGATGGATTTCGCCCATTGCCGCCGGGCGGGCTATCTGCGCGCCCTGTCCGAGGCGGGCATCACCGCCGACCCCGGTCTGATGCGCTCCGAAGAGATGACCGAAGATTACGGCTACCGAAGCGCGCGCGATCTTTTCGGCCAGGCCGATCCGCCAACGGCGTTTATCACCGCGTCGCTCATTTCGGCCATCGGGGTCCGGCGCGCGATCGAGGGGGCGGGCCTGAAGATGGGGCGCGACATTTCGGTTGTTACCCATGACGATGTGCTGAGCTATCTGCGCAATGGCGACGATGTGCCGATCTTCACCGCCACGCGGTCGTCGGTGCGCGATGCGGGCCGGCTGGCGGCCGAGATGCTGCTGGCGGCCATCGCCGATCCGGGGGCAAAACCGCAGGGGCGGCTGCTGCGTGCCGAACTGGTCATCGGCCAGTCGACCGGGCCGGGCCCGGAACCGCGCGCCAGATGACCGGCACACCGCCGCTTTCCAGCGTCTTGCCCCGCGCCGACAGGCTGAGCTGCGCGCGTCAGGATTTCCCGGCCGGCTTCATCTTTGGCGCGGCCTCGTCGGCGACCCAGATCGAAGGGTCGGGCTTTGGAGGTGCCGGCCTCAGCCATTGGGACACGTTCGCAGCCACCCCCGGCAATGTGGCGCACAACGAAGATGCGCGCATCGCCTGCGACCACTACCACCGATGGCCGGCCGACCTGGACCTTGTCCGCGACGCCGGGTTCGACGCCTATCGTTTTTCGACCAGCTGGGCGCGGGTTCAGCCGGAGGGCACCGGGCCCGCGAACCGCGAAGGGCTCGATTTCTACGACCGGCTGGTCGATGGCATGCTCGAACGCGGCATCCGGCCCCATCTCACGCTTTATCATTGGGATCTGCCGGCGGCCCTGGCGCTGAAGGGGGGCTGGGCGAACCGAGACATCGCCGGATGGTTCACCGACTACGCCCGTCTGGCGATGAACCGTCTCGGCGACCGGATTGCGGCGACTGCGACGATAAACGAGCCCTGGTGCGTGGCCTGGCTTTCACATTTCCTCGGCGCCCATGCGCCAGGCCTGCGCGACATTCATGCCGCCGCCCATGCCATGCACAACGTGCTTTTCGCCCATGGGACCGCCCTAGGGGCGCTGCGCGCCGATGGCCACCGCAACCTCGGGCTGGTGCTCAATTTCGAACATATCGCCCCCGCGCATGACATCCCCGCCGACCGCGATGCCGCCGCGCGCGAGGATGCGATCTTCAACCGCTGGTTCGTCGATGCGGTGGCGCAGGGCGGCTACCCCGCGGCGGCGCTCGACGGTATTGCCGCCCATCTGCCGCCGAGCTGGCAGGCCGACATGGACACGATCGCCACCCCGCTCGACTGGCTGGGCGTGAACTACTACCGCCGGGCGCTCAAGGCTGCCGCGCCCGACATGCTGTGGCCCGGCGCGCGCGACGTGGCCGGCCCCCTGCCGAAGACGACGATGGGCTGGGAGGTCTATCCCGAAGGGCTGGCGGCGCGGATCGCGCAACTGACCGCATCCTTCGGCGCGGCACTGCCGATCCTTGTCACCGAAAACGGCATGAGCTGGAACGACTCCCCCGGCCCCGGCAGCATCGACGATGCCGAGCGCATCGCCTATGTCGACGCTCATTTGCAGGCGGTCCGCACGGCGATCGCCGCCGGCGCCAACGTCAGGGGCTATTTCTACTGGTCGCTTCTCGACAATTACGAATGGGCGCTTGGCTATGAAAAGCGCTTCGGGCTTGTCCATGTCGATTTCAACTCCTTGAAGCGGACCCCAAAAAGGTCTTATCACGCCTTCAAGGACATGCTGGCCCGCGCCGGCCGATGAAAGTTTCATGCCCATATGACTGACCCGCGCCGCACCTCTTCCCCGACGAGCGTTCTTGTGGCTGACATCGGGGGCACCAATACCCGCGTCGCCCTGGCCAGCGGCGGCCGCGTCGCGCGCGATACGATCCGACGCTATGCCAATGCCGAGGCCGCCGGCCTGCCCGATATTCTCGGGGCCTATCTCGCCGAAATGGGCGCGCGCTGCGCGGGGGCCTGCGTGGCGGCGGCGGGTCCGGTGCAGAACGGTGTCGCCGAGATGACCAATCTCGACTGGGTCATCACGCCCGACGATGTGCGGCGGGCGACCGGTGCCGCGACGGTCGCCATTCTGAACGACCTTCAGGCCCAGGGCCATGCGCTCGACAGGCTGGCGCCGGACAGTCTGCGCCAGGTGCTGCCCGGCGTCGCGCATCCGCGCCCCGGCTCGCGTCTGGTGGTCGGCGTCGGCACCGGCTTCAACGCAGCCCCCGTGCACCGGACAGCGACCGGCATTCTGGTTGCGGCCAGCGAATGCGGCCATCAAAGCCTGCCGTTGCGCAGCGAGGCCGACTTGCGCCTTGCCCGACATGTCGAGGACGCGCACGGGTTCGCCGGGATCGAGGATGTGCTTTCGGGCCGCGGGCTCGAACGGCTCTACGGCTGGCGGGCGACCGAGGCCGGCCAGACGGCGAGCCTTGCCGCCGTCGATATCGTCGCGCGGATCGGCGATGGGTCGGATCCGGTCGCCCTGGCCACCGCCCAGACGTTCGTCACCCTTTTGGGCCGGGTCGTGGGCGATCTGGCGCTGGTGCATCTGCCGTTCGAAGGGATCTATCTGATCGGCGGCGTGGCCCGGGCGTTCACGCCCTACCTCGCGCCGATGGGCTTTGGTGCCGCGTTCCGCGACAAGGGCCGCTTTTCCAGCCTGGTCGATGAATTTCCGGTCCACATCATCGAAGACGATTATGCCGCGCTGCAAGGTTGCGCCAGCCATCTGGCGTCGGTGATGGGCGGCTGAAGCGGCCGCCGTCAAACCAATCTTAACCGCTGCCCCCTAATGCTTGCCGTGAACCCAACGGGCAAAGGCAGGGCGATGGCAACTGATGACCATAGCGCGGCAGGGGCGCAACTGACGCTGGATCGCAGGCTCGATCTTGCGGCGGCAGGGGCGCTTCGCCTGGCGTTTCTCGACCGGCGCGGTCAGCCGGTGTCAGTCGATGCAGGCGGCGTGGCCCATCTTGGCGCACTTGCCCTTCAGGTGCTGATGGCCGCCGCCGCGCACTGGCGCCAGGCGGGCATCGCCCTGACGTTCGCCGCCCGCTCTGCAGCGTTCGACGCCGCCCTCAGCACCTTCGCCGTGCCCATTGTCGAACTCGAATCCCGGGGGTCCGCATGCGCCTGATCGTCCTGGCCGTCGACGACAGCCGCACCATCCGCGACCTGCTGCATCTGGCGCTGACCGACGCAGGCTATGATGTCCGCCTGGCGGAAGACGGGCAGGATGCGCTGGAAAAGCTCGCCGATTTTACCCCCGACGCAATCATATCCGACATCAACATGCCACGGCTCGACGGGTTCGGCCTGGTCGAGGCGGTGCGCCGGATGGACCGCTGCCGGGGCACGCCGATCCTGGTTCTGAGCACCGAAAGCGCGCCCGAACTCAAGGCGCGCGCCCGTGCCGCAGGGGCCACCGGCTGGATCGTCAAACCGTTCGAGGCGCCGAAGCTGGTCAAGGCGCTTCAGATGATCGCCGGCTGAGGGTGCCATGACCAGGGTGCCCGATCCGCTGGCAGCGATCCGCGACGGCTTTTTCGTCGAATGCGACGACCTCCTGGAAGGCTTGCAGGATGCGCTGGCGCGGATCGGCGCGGCGGATGCCGGTCAGGCGCCGGTGGACCAGGCTTTTCGTGCCGTCCATTCGATCAAGGGCGGAGCCGCCGCCTTTGGCCTCGGCGATCTTGCCGCCTTCGCGCATGGGCTCGAATCGCATCTGGCCCTCCTGCGCGGGCCTGGTGCCGCGCCCGCGGCCGGAACGGGTCCGTTGCAACGCGCCGCCGACCATCTTGCCGGCCTTGTCGATGCCGCGCGGGCTGGCCGGCCCGCCCCCGCCCCCGGCACGCCGATCCTGGCCGCCCTGTCTGAGCCGCCGACTGGCACGCTGGCCGACGGGGCCGTCTGGCAGGTGGTCTTCCGACCCGGCCAGGCGCTTTACGTGACCGGCCATGAGCCGCTTCACCTTCTGAACGCTCTTGCCGACATGGGCGCCACGCAGATCGGCTGCGATTGGGCCGGCCTGCCGCCCCTGACCGATCTCGCGCCGGAAGAAGGCTACCTTTGCTGGCGGCTCATCCTGCCCGGCCATCTTCCTGAAACCGAAATCCGTGGAGTTTTCGAATTCGCCGAAGATCTGTGCGATCTCAGCGTCACCCTCCACCCCAGCGGCGCGCCTTTGCAAGATACGGTGCCGCACGATGTGCCCGCCACCGCGCCGGCACCGTCTGGCATCGCGCCTGCCACCGATACCGCGACATTGCGTGTCGATCTCGGGCGCGTGGATCGGCTGATGAACCTGATCGGCGAGCTGACGATCGGTCATTCGATGTTGGCCCAATCCCTGTGCAAACAGTGCCGGACCGATCGCCATTCGCCCGCTTCGGCTGCGCTCGACGCGCTCGGCAGCCTTATCGGCGAATTGCAGGAAGCCGCGATCACCATCCGCTCGCAAAGCCTGAAGCCGCTTTTCCAGCGGATGAGCCGTGTCCTGCGCGAAGCATCGGCCGCCGTCGGCAAGCCCGCCGACCTGATCTGCATCGGCGAACACACCGAGGTGGACCGCAATATCATCGAGCGGCTGGCGGAACCCCTGACCCACATGATCCGCAACGCGGTCGACCATGGGCTCGAGCCGCCCGTGGCCAGGGCTGCCGCCGGCAAGCCCGACACCGGCCGCGTCACGCTGTCGGCCACGCAGCGGTCGGGCCGCATCGTGATCGAGCTTGCCGACGATGGCGGCGGCATCGACCGCGCCCGCGTCCGCCAGATCGCCATCGCCAGGGGCCTGATCACGCCCGACGCCGGGCTTGATGACGACGCGACCGACGCCCTGCTGTTCCGCCCCGGCTTTTCCACCAGCCAGGATCTGACCATGCTGTCAGGCCGGGGGGTCGGGCTCGATGTGGTGCGCACCGCGATTCTGGCGCTCGGCGGGCGCATCTCGATCCGGTCGGCGCCCGGCTCCGGCACGACATTCTCGCTCTCGCTGCCCCTGACGCTCGCCGTTCTGGACGGGATGATCGTGCGCAGCCACGGCCAGACCTTTGTCGTCCCGCAGGCCGCTGTCCTGGAAACCGGTGCGGTCGCGGGCGCGGCAATGCGCCGGCTCGAGTCCGGGCAATCCCTGATACGGTTGCGCGATCAGTTCGTTTCGCTTTGCGATCTCGGGGCGGTCTTCGCGCTCGCCTCACCGCCCGACAGCGGCAGGCGCGCGATCGCCATACTGCTCGGCGACGAAGATGGCCGGCGCGCAGCCCTGATTGTCGACGAAATCGTCGATACAAGGCAGGTTGTCATCAAGGGCATCGGCCAGAATTGCGGCCATTTCTCTGGGATCATGGCCGCGACGATCCTGGGCGACGGCGCCGTGGCGCTGATCGTTGATCCGACCGCGCTCATCTCGCTGGCAGCCCGGCACGCCGGCAACGGCCGCCATCGCAGTCCGCCGGTCCGTGTGCCCGCATGACCCCCGAAATCGCCCCCCGCGCCACGCCCGTCACCCCGCTTGTCGACCGGGTCGATCTTCTGACCTTCCGGGTCGGGTCCGAGGAATTCTGTGTAGAGGTCATTCAGGTCCGCGAAATCCGCGTCTGGGCCCGCCCGACCCCCCTGCCAAACGCGCCCGCGGCCCTGTCGGGGGTGATCAACCTTCGCGGCATCGTGCTTCCGGTCGTCGATCTTGCCAGCCTTCTCGGCCTTGCAAGCGCTGAAAGCGGAGCACGCGCCGTCATCATCGTCGTCGAACTGAACGGCAGAACCGCGGGGCTGACGGCCCGCAGCGTGCAGGATATCGTCACCCTGCCGCGCCGCGACATCGGCCCGCCGCCGGCAATTTCGGCCGACGCGGCCCCCTGCCTGTCCGGCCTCGCCCTGCACGAGGGGCGCTTCTTGCGCATACTCGATCTGGCAGCCCTTCTGCCCGGACCACAGGGGGCACTATGAGAGATGCGATGCCCCACAATCGCCAGGCCGCCGGCGAAACGGCCGCCCTTGCCGCCATCGCGGAACTCGCGCATGCTGACGCCGGCCTGACGATCGGCGCGGGAAAGCGCGCCATGCTGCGGGCACGCCTGGCGCGCCGCATGCGCGCGGTCGGCCTTGCGCGCTATGACGACTATCTTGCCCTTCTGCAGGCGCCGCAAGGCCGCGCCGAGCGGCAGGAACTGATCGCGGCGCTGACCACCAATGTCTCTTACTTCTTCCGCGAGGTCCACCATTTCGACCTGCTGCGCGACCGGATACTGCCGCCGCTGATCGAACGCGCCATACAGGGTGGCCGGGTCCGTCTATGGTCGGCCGGATGCGCACAAGGGCAAGAGGCCTATTCGATCGCCATGGTCCTTACCGAGGCCTTCCCCGACGCGGCGCGCCACGATATCCGCATCCTCGGGACCGATGTCGACGCGGGCATCGTCCGGCGGGCCGAGGCCGGCCTCTTTCCGATTGCGGCGCTTGGGGAAATTCCGGCCGGGTTGCACGGCAGACATGTGCACATCGCCGACGATCACTTCGCCGTCGCACCGGCCTTGCGCGATCTGGTCCGCTTCCGCCATCATCATCTTCTCGGCGCCTGGCCAATGCGCAGCCGTTTCGACGTGATCTTCTGCCGCAACGTCCTGATTTACTTCGACCTGGCCGCGCAGACGCGCCTACTTGGCCGCTTCGCCTCGGCGCTCGGCGAGGGTGGCTGGCTCTGCCTTGGCCATTCCGAACGGCTTTCAGGCCCGGCAACCAGCCACTTCCGTGCCGCCGGCCGGACGGCCCATTGCAAGGACTCTGGTTCGGGGGCGGCACGATGATCGCGCAAATACCGCCACAGGACAGGGTGCCGTTCGCCGTCGTTGCTCGCCGGATTGCCGCCGAACTTTCCGACCTGCTGCGCCTCTCGCTCGACGTTCAGCACGCGCTTTCCCATTGCACCTGCGTGCATCCCGCCGATATCGAAACCCAGCGTTGGCTTCAGGGCATCGACCGGATCAGCCAGAGCCTCGCCGACCTGGCCACCCTGATGTCGGGGTTCGCGCTGTCGGCACCGCCGTCCGCCGCGGTCGAGCGGAGCACGGTCGAAGCCTGCCTTCGGCTGAGGGAACTTGCCGGGAAACTGGCCCCTACCGACGCGGGCATTCGGCCGGGCGAAGCCCACATGTCCGGCGATCAAGGCCCCCCTGGCGAGGTGCACCTCTTCTGATCCGGCCGGCCCGATCTGATCATCGCGCGGGCCTCCCGGGCGGCTGCCGCCTCACCAACAACCTCGATCCGGCCGCGCCGGGCCAGGGTCGCGGAAATCGACCGCCGCTGCGTGACGGAATCGTTGACGACCAAAACCCTGACCCGTCGCGCCAGGCGGGGCACCCGTCAGAAGACATCCCAGTCTTCGGCCAGCGCCTGCCCGGCCCGCGTCGCAGGGCGGCGTGGTGCGGGTTCCGCCGACACGCGCGGCAACGGCCAGGTCGCCACCTGCGCGCCGCCAGCGCGGCGGCGGGGATCGGCCTTTTCCGGCTGGTTGGCGGCACCCTCTGCATCGACGCGAAAGCCCGCGACAGTGGCGGTCAGCGTTTCGGCCGCAACTTTGAGCCTTTGGCTGGCCACAGCCGTTTCGCCGAAAAGCGCGGTGTTCTGCTGGGTCACATGATCAATCTGGTTCACCGCCAGATTGATTTCGGCAAGGCTGGCCGACTGTTCCTGGGCCGACACGGCAATATCGGCCATGCGCTGGGCGATATGGTTGACCGAACCGACGATGTCCTTCAGCGCCAGGCCGGTCTGGCCGACCAGGCCGACGCCGCGTTTGACCTGCAGGTTCGCTTCCGAAATCAGCGTGTCGATCTCGCGCGCGGCTTCGGAGGACCTTTGGGCCAGGGCGCGCACCTCGGTGGCGACCACCGCGAAACCGCGTCCGGCATCGCCCGCGCGGGCCGCCTCGACGCCCGCGTTCAGCGCCAGAAGATTGGTCTGGAACGAAATATCGTCGATCACTCCGATGATGCGGGCGATCTTTTCCGACGACCTTTCGATTTCGCTCATGGCGCTCACGGCCTCGCTGACCACCGGCCCCGACGCTTCGGCCGAGGCGCGCGCGGCACTGACGACCAGGTTCGCGTCGCTCGCGCCGGTGGCTGCGGACTGGACCGAAGCTGTCAGTTGATCGAGTGCCGCCGCCGTCTCCTCCAGCGTCGCGGCCTGGCGCTCGGTTCGCATCGACAGATCGTCCGAGGCCTGGGCGATGTCTCGCACCTCCTCGTTGATCGACACCGCGTTCGAGATGACGGTCGTCACCGCCTGCGCCAGATGGCGCACCGCCGCATTGAAATCCGCCCGAAGGGTTTCGTAATCGTCGGCGAACCGGTCGTCGATCCGCACCGCCAGATTGCCGCCCGAAAGCTCGCTCAGGCCGACGCGCAGCGCATCGACAACCTGCGTCTGGGCCCGCTCCATCGACTGCCGACGCTCTTCTGCATGGCGCAGGCCGAGTTGCGCATCGGTCACGTCCGACCCCATCAGCAACACGCTGAGCAAATTGCCGTCGCGGTCGTGAACCGGCGAAAACCCGCCCTCTATCACCGCTTCCCGATCGGCAGCGGCGCGCATCCAGAAGCGGTCGAAAACCGATTCCCCCGCCATCAGCCGGTCCCAGACCCGGCCCCGCTCGGCCGCGAGGGTTGCGTCGAAGCGCACAAGGTCGTCTTTGCAAAGACCCACCACCCCGGCTTCGTCACGGTGCAGGGTTTCGCACATCTTGCGGTTCGCCTTCACGCAGCGACCGTCCGCGTCGAACTCGGCCGTGGCAAGGTTGCGGTCGATGGCGATCAGAACGGCGCGGTTCATCCGCTCGACCGTGACATCGCGCCATTCGAGCACGAACCCGATCCGACCCTGCTCGGGCATTGCCACCTCATTTATGTCGAGCGCAAAGCGGCTGGCCCCGACCGCGATTTCGGCGCAGTAGGGCAGCGCCCCGGGGTCCTCTAGCGCCGCGATCAGCCGGGCGGGATTCCGGGCGAAGAATTCCGGCCCCCTGCCCGTCGCCTGGTCGGCATCGAAATCAGCGGAAATTGCGCGAAACTCGGCCTCGTGCCGGCGTAGGATGGTCGCCATCGCCGGGTTGACATAGGTGATGCGATAGTCGCGGTCCATCGTCATCATCGCCGCCGACGAACCGACGAACGCCGCCGATTTGAAGGCACCGTCGCGTGCGGCGGCCGCGCCGGCGGCCAGACCCACGCGCATGGTTTCGAGCGCACGGGTGATCGTGCCGACCTCGTCGCGGCGGTCGAGATTGACGGCGTGCGGCGCATAATCGCCCGCAGCAATCGTCCGCATCGCTTCGGCGGTTCGCACCAGCGGCCGCGACAGGTTGCGCGCCAACAGGAAGGCCAGAAGCGACAGGACGCCGATGGCGATGGCACCGCCGGCGGCAAGCCGCCGCGACAGGGCATAGGCCGGTTTTATCAGTTCGGCGTCAGACTGTTCGTAGATGAGCGCGAGCTGCATACCCGGAGCATCAATATGGCCGGTGACCAGAACCGATGGCACGCCGAAAAGGCCGGGCTCGTGGGTCAGAGCATGGGTGGTGGCGAAGGCCCGGCGAACCGCCTCGGATTGGGCCCGCTGGCGCAATGCGTCGCCCGCGTCGGCCGCCTTGACGTTTGACCGCAGCATGTGATCGTGCCCGACGAGATAGGCGAGCACCTGCGAACCGCCTTCGCGGCCCCGGTTGAGGATCGCGTCGAGCTGGTCGACCGAAAGCTGATAGACCAGCGCCCCGCCCACCCGGCCGAACTGATCGCGGATCGGCGCCGCCGCGAAACCTGCCGACTGGTCCTGCGACGGAGGATAGGGGCTGAAATCCGAAAACAGCACCGACGCATCCGGCGCCTCTATCACCCGCCGCGCGACCTGCGCCAGCCGGGTGCTGCGCAGCGGCCCGGTAAAGATGTTCTGCCCGAAATCATCCTCCTTGGCGGCGCTGTAAAGGATGGTTCCCCCCTCATCGATCAGCAGGACGTCGTGATAGCCCTTTTCCTGCAGCATCGACACGAATCCCGATTGATAGCGGGCATGGGCGATCGAGTAATCGGACACATCCGCGGCCTGGGTCATCTTGTAGCGTTCGTTCGGGCCATAGGGGTTCGCGTTGATGAACCGCTGGCGCACATATCCCGGCGCGTCGGCGCCCAGCCTTTGCCAGGCTTCGCTGAAATCGTGCAGGGCGCGGATCGTCAGGGGATTGGCCGCCTGCGATTTGAGGTCGGCCGACAGGGTCGAGAACCAGGTGTCGAACTCTTGCAGTTTCGCGTCGATCTCGCTGGTCACCCGCGCCTCGCCTGCGGCCATCAGCGCATCGCGCGACAGGACATAGCCGGTGTACCCCATCGACATCAGCGACAGGAGCATCAGCGTTCCCAGGATGATCGGCAGTTTTACCGCCAGTCTGAGATTGTCGAACATCCGCATTCATGCCCCCCGCGGCAAATCGCGCAGGCCCGGCACGCCCGCCACGCGACTATGGCGGCGACCCTTGAAGAATTGCTTAAAGGAAGCTGGTTTGGCCGGGCCTCAGCGTGTCAGATAGTCGACCAGCATGCGGGTCGAGCCGTCCTTGGTGTCCGCGCTTTCGCGCCCCTCCAGCACCGGCTGAAGGGCGAGCGCCAGTTCCTTGCCCAGTTCGACCCCCCACTGGTCATAGGAATTGATGCCGAGGATCACCCCCTCGACAAAGACCCGGTGTTCATAAAGCGCGATGATCTGGCCCAGAACGAACGGCGTAAGCTTGGGATAGAGGAGCGTGGTCGACGGGCGGTTGCCCGGAAAGACACGATGGCGTGCCTGACGGTCAAGCTCGTCGCCGGTCAGGCCCTTGCGGGCCATGATCGCCCGCGCCTCGTCCAGGCTGCGGCCCTTCATCAACGCCTCGGACTGGGCAAGACAATTGGCCATCAACAGCAGGTGCTGATGGGCAAGATCGGGTTCGTGCCCTTCGCGCGCCAGAAGGAATTCGCACGGCACGATGCGGGTGCCCTGATGGATCAGCTGGTAGAAGGCATGCTGGCCGTTGGTGCCAGGCTCGCCCCAGACGACGGGGCCGGAATCATAAGGCAGGTCGGTCCCGTCCATGGCCACGCGCTTGCCGTTCGATTCCATTTCGAGCTGTTGCAGATAGGCGGGCAACCGGGCCAGCCGCTGATCATAGGGCAGGACGGCACGGGTCGCATGGCCGCAGATCTGGTTGTGCCAGATGCCGACCAGCGCCAAGAGGACCGGCAGGTTCTCGGCAAAGGGCGCTTCGCGGAAATGCGCGTCCATCGCGGCGCCGCCGGCCAGAAACTGGTCGAAATTTTCTTGCCCGATGGCGATGGCCAGCGAAAGCCCGATCGGCCCCCACATCGAATAGCGCCCGCCCACCCAATCCTCGAACCCGAAGACCCGCGCGGCGTCGATGCCGAAAGCTGCGGTCTTGTCGGCGGCGGTCGACACGGCGGCGAATTGCGCGGCCGGGGTCTTGACCCGCTTCGCCATCCATACCCGCGCCGTCTCGGCATTGGTCATCGTCTCGATGGTGGTAAAGGTTTTCGAAGCGACGACGATCAGCGTGGTTTCGGGGTTCAGGGGCGCCAGCACATCGTGCACATGCGCGCCATCGACGTTCGAGACGAAATGCGCCCGCGGCCCCCGGGCATAGGGCGAAAGTGCGATCGCGGCCATTGCCGGGCCAAGGTCGGAGCCGCCGATCCCGATATTGACCACGTCAGTGATCGCCCCCCCCTGCCCGCGAAACCGACCGGCCCGGACATCCTCGGCGAAGGCGCACATCCGCGCATGGGTGGCACGCACCTCGGGCATGACATCGCGGCCATCGACGGTGACCGCGCCAGAGAGGTTGCGCAGAGCCGTGTGCAGCACCGCGCGCCCTTCGGTTTCATTGATCCTGGCGCCCGCAAACATCGCTTCGCGCTTGCTTGCCACGCCCGACGCCTCGGCCAGCCGGATCAGAAGGTCGCGGGCACGCCCATCGATTCCGGTTTTGGAGTAATCGAACAACATCCCGGCGTTGCTGGCCGAAAAATGCGCCGCACGATTGGACTTATCGAACAACTCACTGATCCGACGCCCCGCATTGGCCCGCTGATGATGTTTCAGGTCGTCCCAAAGGCTCGTCATATCTCACTCCGCCCAGTGAACCGTTGCATTGGCCAGAACCGCCCGGATCGGCGCCTTGTCGGGGGGCAGCATTTCCGCCCGTTCGATCGCCGCACGTTTGTCGGCGCCGGTGATCAGAACATGGATCGCCATCGCATCGGCCAGCACCCGCGCCGTCAGCGTCACGCGCGGCTCGCCCGCGGCAGGCGCATGCATCGGCATCAGGGCCGGAGCATCCGGCGCCAGCGCCTCGATCAGACGGTCGCCACCGGGAAAAAGCGACGCGGTGTGCATGTCCGTGCCCATGCCCAGCAGCAGGACCGAGATCGGCAGATGCGGCGTGACTGCCGCGGCGATCCGCCCGATCGCCGCTTCGGGGTCGGGTGTATCGGCATAAAGGCTGACGAATTGCGCCGCCGCCGCCCGGCCAGTCAGAAGCCGCTGGCGCAGCAGCCGCGCGTTCGAGCGTTCGTGATCCTCGGGCACCCAGCGTTCGTCGTTCGGAAAGATCGTCACCCGGTCCCAGTCGAGATTGGCGCCCGACAGCACGTCGAAAATCGGCCCCGGCGTGGTGCCTCCGGGCACCGACAGGCTGGCCCTGTCGTTCTGCCGAAGGGCCAGTTGCAAATCGCTTCCCAGCCGGTCGGCGAGCGAAAAGGCCATGAATTCGCGGTCAGGATATTCGACGAAATTCATTCCGCTATCTCCCGCCACCTGCGTCCGTCGCGGTGAAGAAGCATGAGCGCGTCCTCGGGCCCGCTCGACCCCGCGTCATAGGGCTTGGGCTTGTCGCCGCGCGCCTCCCAGCCGGCGATGATCGGGTCGGTCCAGGCCCAGGCCGCCTCGACCTCGTCACCGCGCATGAACAGGGTCTGGTTGCCGCGGATCACATCCATGATCAGCCGCTCATAGGCATCGGGAATGTCTGCCCCATCTTCGCCGAGCGCCTCGGCAAAGGACATGTCGAGCGGCACTTCGGTCAGCCGCATCCCCCCGGGTCCGGGTTCCTTGATCATCACTGACAGGGTCATGCCTTCGTTGGGTTGCAGACGGATCGCCAGAACGTTTTCCCGCCACCCTTCCGCGTCGCCAAAGATCGAATGCGGCACTTCCTTGAAAACGATGGCAATTTCCGACGTGCGGGCCCGCAGCTTCTTGCCGGTGCGCAGATAGAAGGGCGTGCCCTTCCAACGCCAGTTGGCGACATCGACGCGCAGCGCGATATAGCTTTCCGTGGTCGAGGCCGGATTTTCGGCATCCTGCACATAGCTTGGCGCATCCTTGGCCGCGCGATACTGGCCGCGGACGATGTTTTCCGGGCTGACCGGTTCCAGCGCCCGGATCACTTTCAGCTTTTCATCGCGCACCGCGTCGGGGTCGAACTTGTAGGGCGCCTCCATGGCGATCAGGCACAGAAGCTGCATCATATGGTTTTGCACCATATCGCGGATCGCGCCCGACTGGTCGTAATAGGCGCCGCGCCCGCCCACGCCCACCGTCTCGGCCACGGTGATCTGAACGTGATCGACATGGCGGGCATTCCAGAGCGGCTCGAACAGAATATTGGCGAAGCGCACTGCCATCAGGTTCTGCACGGTTTCCTTGCCGAGATAATGGTCGATCCGATAGATCTGGCTTTCGGCGAAATGCGAGGCGAGCGTGGCGTTCAGATCGTGCGCCGAGGCCAGGTCACGCCCAAAGGGCTTTTCCACAACGATCCGGCTTTGCCGCCCGGCGATATGGTGGCGGTGGAGCCGCTCGGCCAGGTCGCCGAACAGCGTCGGCGCCACCGAAAAGTAAAAGGCCTGCACCACGGTCTTTCGGACCAGCCCGGCCAGCTTGGCCCAGCCCCCCTCGCCCCTCGCATCGATCGCCACATAGGAAATATGCGCGAGGAAACGGCCGACGCTTTCCGTGTCGCGCCGCGCCGGATCGATGAATTCGGTCAGCGCCGCCTCGGCCAGCGCCCGATAACCGGCATCGTCGAGATCGGCCCGCGCCGCCCCGATGATGCGCGCATCGTCGGGAATCTGACCGCCGACGAAACGGCGATAGAGGCTTGGGAGTATCTTCCGCTTGGCCAGATCGCCGGTTCCGCCAAAGATCACAAGGTCGAAGGTTTCGACCGGAATGACGCGCGAGACCATGAGCATCCTCGTGTTTTCAAACGCGCCGGTAGCGCTAACAGACGGCTGCTTACCGCCTTGGCACCGACAAGTCTAGCACCGGAACGCGGGCAGAGCCAACAGGATGCTGACGGGTCTGGCGCGAAATCGCTTCCCCGCTCAGACCGCCTCGAGCACCAGCGCCACGCCCTGTCCCACGCCGACGCAAAGGGTCACGAGCGCCCGCCGGCCGCCGCCCTCGGCAAGCCGTCGCGCAGCGGTGCCGGCAATGCGCGCGCCCGACATGCCCAAGGGGTGCCCAAGGGCGATGGCGCCGCCACGGGCGTTGACGCGGGCATCGTCGTCGGCCAGCCCCCAGGCGCGGGTGCAGGCCAGCGCCTGGGCGGCGAATGCCTCGTTCAGTTCGATCACGTCGAAATCGGCGGCGATCAGCCCGGTGCGGGCGGTGATCCGTTCCAGCGCGGCGACAGGCCCGATCCCCATCACGCGCGGCGGCACACCTGCCGAAGCCGCCGCCCCGACCCGCGCCAGCGGCACAAGCCCATAGCGGTCGACAGCGCGGCCCGAGGTCAGCAGCACGGCCGCCGCCCCGTCATTGACGCCCGAGGCATTGCCCGCCGTCACCGTGCCCCCGGCGCGAAATGGCGCGGGCAGCGCCGCCAGCTTTTCAAGTGTCGTCGCGCGCGGATGTTCGTCGGCGGTCACCATCTCGGGCAGGCCCTTGCGGGCGGGCAGGCGGACCGGGCGAATATCGGCCGCATGCCAGCCCGCATCATACCGCTGTTGCGACCGAAGGGCGAAGGCGTCCTGGTCGGCGCGCGAGATCATGTGTTCCGCTGCCAGATTCTCGGCGGTTTCCGGCATCGCCTCGACGCCGAACTTTTCCTTGATGCGCTGATGAACGAAGCGCCAGCCAATCGTCGTGTCCTGCAATTCGGCCGCGCGCTGCCAGGGGCTTTCGGCCTTGGCCATCACGAAAGGCGCACGGCTCATGCTTTCGACCCCGCCGGCGATCACCACATCGGCCCCGTCGCGGATCGCTCGCGCCCCCGCGATCACCGCATCCAGCCCCGAGGCGCACAGACGGTTGACGGTAAGGGCCGGAACCTCGACCGCGAGGCGCGACAGAAGCACCGCCATGCGTGCCACATTGCGATTGTCCTCGCCCGCCTGATTGGCACAACCGAGGATCACCTCGTCAACCGCAAGGGCCGGGGCAAGGTCAAGAAGCCCGTCGATCACGTGTGCTGCCAGATCGTCGGGGCGCGCCCTGGCCAGCGCACCGCCATAGCGCCCGATCGGGGTGCGCCGCATGGCGCAGAGATATACGTCGGTCATGCCAACTCCTTCAGGTTGCCCGCCGGATCATAGCGGCCGCGAAGGATCACTGGCGCAGTTTTCTCGAGATGATCGAGCATCGTCAGGATGGCGGGCAGACCATGCCGCTTCAGTGCCTCGAACGGACCACGCGGGAAATTCAGGCCAAGCTTCATCGCCGTGTCCACATCCGCCGGCCCCACGGCGCCTTCGGCCACCAGACTGGCCGCTTCGTTGACCAGCGCGGCCTCGATACGCACCGCAATCGCGCCGGCATCGGTCGGCGCGACGCCGGGCGCATCCGGCCACAGAAACCCCCGGCCGGTCTTGCGCCCGAGATCACCGCTGGCCACCTGCGCCCGCAGGGCATCGAAAACATGATAGCGTGGATGGTTGGCCATGGCGCGCGCCAGCCCCTCGGTCGCTGCCAGGTTGATGTCGGCGCCGATCAGGTCGATCAGGGCAAAGGGGCCCATCCGGTAGCCTGCCGCCAGCATCGACGCATCTATTTCGGATGCGCTGCGACCCGCCTCCAGCAGCGCCAGCGCCTCGCCGTAAAAGGGGCGCGCGCAACGGTTGACGATGAAACCCGGCCGGTCGGCACACCCGATCACTACCTTGCCCGCCGCTTCCGTCAGCCGGCGCGCGGTGGCCAGCGCCTCCGCCGAACTGCCGGCGTGGCCAACCAGCTCGACCAGCTTCATCGCCGGGGCGGGGTTGAAGAAATGCAGGCCCAGTAGCCGTTCGGGATGGCCCAGCCCCGCAGCCATCTCGGTGACCGACAGGGCCGACGTGTTGGTGGCAAACACGCAGCCCGCCCCGGCGACCGGCGCCAGCCGGGCCCAAAGCGCGCGCTTGGCGGCCAGATCCTCGACGATCGCCTCGACGACCATCGCCACTTGGCCGATCTCTTCGGCCGTTTCGACCACGGTGAGGCGCGCCGCCAACGCGGCGAGCTCGGCCTCGGCCATCTTGCCCGCCTCGATGCGCTGGGCAAGGCTGGCGCGCAGCCGCGCCAGCGCGCCCGCGCGCCCCTCAGCGCGGGCGTCCGTCGCGCGCACGGCAAAGCCCGCCTGGGCGAAGACCTGTGCTATCCCCAGCCCCATGGCGCCAAGCCCGACGATTCCGACCGTTTCCATTCCGTCATTCCCCCGGCTTTTCGTCAGCATGGCCCAAGGCTGAAAAATATCAAGCGAGAAATTTCAAGCTTGAAATAAGATCCCGCCAATGGCAGGCTACCCGAAGATCCGCCGACGAGGAGGCTTGCGATGAAGGTTCTATGTCTGGGCGGCGGCCCCGCCGGCCTTTACTTCGCCATCTCGATGAAGTTGCGCGACCCGTCCCACGAGGTGACGGTGCTGGAGCGCAACCGCGCCAACGACACGTTCGGCTGGGGCGTGGTGCTTTCGGACGACGCTCTGTCGCGGATGCAGAAGAACGACCCGGTCTCGACCGAAGCGATCCGCGCCCAGTTTTCCTATTGGGACGATATCGCCGTCGTCCACAACGGGGTCCGCAACGTGTCGGGCGGGCATGGGTTTGCCGGAATCGGGCGCAAGGCGATGCTGGTCATCCTGCAAGCCCGCGCCCGCGACCTGGGTGTGGACATGCGGTTCGAGACCGAATTCCGGTCGGCCGAAGACTACCGGCGCGACTATGACCTCGTGGTTGGGGCCGACGGCATCAACAGCCTTGTGCGGCGCGAATATGAAGGCGTCTTCCTGCCCGATATCGACCTGCGCCGCTGCAAGTTCGTCTGGCTCGGCACCCATCAGAAATTCGACGACGCCTTCACTTTCATTTTCGAGAAGACCGAACATGGCTGGGTCTGGGCCCATGTCTATCAGTTCGACGCCAATACCGCGACCTTCATCGTCGAATGCCTGCCCGAAACCTGGGATCGCTGGGGGTTCGAGCATATGACGAAAGAGGAAACTGTTGAAACCTGCCGCCATATCTTTGCTGCCCATCTTGGCGGGCATGACCTGATGTCGAACGCGGCACATCTCAGGGGGTCCGCGGTCTGGATGCAGTTTCCCCGAGTGATCTGCGAAAAGTGGTATCACGAAAATGTCGTCCTGATGGGCGATGCTGCGGCCACGGGGCATTTTTCCATTGGCTCGGGCTCGCGTCTGGCCTTCGACAGCGCGATTGCCCTGGCCGAGTATCTGCATTCGGAACCGACGCTGGAAGCCGCGTTCGAGCGTTACCAGGCCGAACGGCGGGTCGAGGTTCTGCGGCTTCAGTCGGCGGCGCGCAACAGCTTGGAATGGTTCGAAGAGGTCGAGCGTTACCTCGGCATGCCGCCGGTGCAGTTCGCCTATTCACTTCTGACCCGCAGCCAGCGGATTTCGCATGAAAACCTGCGCCTGCGCGACCCGAAATGGCTGCGCGGCGCCGAGGACTGGTTTCAGCAGCAGGCCGGCGGGAAAAAGGGCCGCGCGCCGATGTTCGCGCCCTACCGGCTGCGCGACATGGCATTGCCCAACCGCATCGTCGTGTCGCCGATGGCGCAGTACAAGGCGGTCGATGGCTGCCCCACAGACTGGCATTTCGTTCATCTGGCCGAACGCGCCAAGGGCGGCGCGGGCCTGGTCTATACCGAGATGACCTGCGTGTCGGCGCAAGGCCGCATCACCCCCGGCTGCCCCGGCCTCTACGCGCCCGACCACGGGGCCGCCTGGCGCCGGATCGTCGATTTTGTGCATGCCGAGACCCGGGCGAAAATCTGTTGCCAGATCGGCCATGCCGGCAGCAAGGCCTCGACCCAGCTTGGATGGGAAGACAGCGACGCGCCCTTGGCCAGCGGCAACTGGCCGGTGATCAGCGCGTCAGCCCTGCCCTGGTCGCCGCGCAACCAGACGCCGCGCGCGATGGACCGTGCCGACATGGACCAGGTTCGGCATGACTTCGTCACCGCCACCGAAATGGCCGCCCGCGCCGGCTTCGACATGATCGAATTGCATGCCGCCCACGGTTATCTGATTTCCGCTTTCATCTCTCCGGTATCGAACATCCGCACCGACGACTATGGGGGAACCCTCGAAAACCGGATGCGCTATCCGCTCGAGATCTTTGCTGCCATGCGCGCCGCCTGGCCCGCCGAAAAGCCGATGTCGGTGCGCATCTCGGCCAACGACTGGGTGGGCGATCGTGGCGTGACCCCGGCCGAGGCGGTGGACATCGCCCGCGCCTTTCACGCCGCCGGCGCCGACATCATCGACGTGTCCGCCGGCCAGACCTCGACTGACGCGCGCCCGATCTATGGGCGCATGTTCCAGACCCCGTTTTCGGACCGCATCCGCAACGAGAGCGGCATTGCCACGATGGCCGTCGGCAACATCTATGAACCCGACCATGTCAATTCGATCCTGATGGCCGGGCGCGCCGATCTGGTCTGCCTGGCGCGTCCGCATCTGACCGACCCCTATTGGACGCTGCACGCCGCGATCGAGATGGGCGACACGGCGACCGAATGGCCGTTGCCCTATCTTCGCGGCCGCGATCAGGCACGGCGGTTGCAGGAACGCGCGGCAGAGGCCATCCGGGTATGATGCTGGCGGGCAAAAGGGTGCTGGTGACCGGTGGCGGATCGGGCGTGGGCGCCGATCTGGCGCGCGGCTTTTCATCTGCGGGCGCCGACGTGGTGATCGCCGGCCGCCGCGAAAGCGCGCTGCGGTCGGTGGCCGCCGCCCTGCCGCGCCTGCGAACGGTCGTGGCCGACGTGACCGACGAGGCGAGCGTAGCGGCGATGTTCGCCGCAGCCGGCCCGTGCGACATCGTCATCGCCAATGCCGGGGCCGCTGACAGCGCGGTAATGGCCAGGACCAGCCTGGCGCAATGGAGCGCGATGATCGCCGTCAACCTGACCGGCGTGTTCCTGACACTGCGCGACGGGCTGAACCAGATGCCCGGCTGGGGGCGGCTGATCTCGGTCGCGTCAACCGCCGGCCTCAAGGGCTACGCCAAGGTGGCGCCGTATTCCGCCGCAAAGCACGGGGTGATCGGCCTTACCCGCAGTCTCGCCCTGGAAATCGCGCGCCGCGACGTGACGGTCAACGCCCTTTGCCCCGGCTTTCTCGATACCGAAATGACCGACCGCACGATCGCCGTCATCATGGAAAAGACCGGGCGCGACCGGACGGCGGCCAAGGCGGCGCTCGAGGCGATGAACCCGCAGAACCGGCTGATCCAGCCCGCCGAGGTGACGGCGGCGGCGCTCTGGCTCTGCGCGCCGGGGTCCGAGGGCATCAACGGGCAGGCGATCACCATCGCCGGGGGCGAGCTATGAGCGAAAGCCTGTCCAAGCGCCGCCTGAAGCTCTGGATACGCATCCTGCGCGTCACCCGGATGACCGAAAGCGGCCTGCGCGACTATCTGCGCCTGACCCACGAAACCACCCTTCCCCGGTTCGACGTGATGGCCGCCCTTTACCGCCGCCGCGACGGTGTGACGATGTCGGAGCTGAGCCGGATGCTTCTGGTGTCGAACGGCAATGCGACCGCCGTGGTCGACCGGCTCGAAGCGGACGGCCTGGCAAGGCGCACCCCGTCGGAAGCTGACCGCCGCACGGTCTACGTTGCCCTGACCGAGGCCGGGCTGGCGCGGTTCGAGGCGGTCGCGGCCGGTCACGAGGCCGAAATCGACCGGATATTCGCCGCGATGACCGCCGACGAGATCGACCAGATTTCGGCGATCTTCCGCCGGGTTGGACAAAGGAGCGAGACATGAGCGCGCTGGCGGGGCTGACCCCGGCCCATTTCCTGTGGCAGGTCGCGGATCGGGTGGCGACGATCCGCCTGAACCGGCCCGACCGCAAGAACCCGCTGACCTTCGACAGCTATGCGGAACTGCGCGATCTTTTTCGCGCGCTGCCCTATGCCGAAGATGTCGACGTGGTGGTCCTGGCCCCGAACGGCGGCAATTTCTGTTCGGGCGGCGATGTGCAGGACATCATCGGTCCGCTGGTCGGGCGCGACGTGAAGGGGCTTTTGGCCTTTACCCGGATGACCGGCGACCTGGTCAAGGCGATGATCGGCTGCGGCAAGCCGGTGATCGCCGCCGTGGATGGCGTTTGCGTGGGCGCCGGCGCCATCCTTGCCATGGCCGCCGATCTGCGCCTAGCGACGCCAGACGCGAAATGTGCCTTTCTTTTCACACGCGTCGGCCTTGCCGGCTGCGACATGGGCGCCTGCGCCATGCTGCCACGGATCATCGGCCAGGGCCGCGCGGCCGAGCTTTTGTACACCGGCCGGGTGATGGCGGCCGCCGAGGGCCATGCCTGGGGGTTCTGGAACGCGCTTCATGCCCCCGGGGTGCTGGATGCCGAGGCGCAGGCCCAGGCCCGACGGCTGGCCGATGGCCCGACATTCGCCCACGGCATCACCAAGACTCAACTGAACCAGGAATGGAACATGGGGCTCGACCAGGCCATCGAGGCCGAAGCGCAGGCCCAGGCGATCTGCATGCAGACCAAGGATTTCGAGCGCGCCTACCGGGCGTTCATGGCCAAGCAAAAGCCGGCGTTCGAAGGAAACTGAAGCAAGGCCGGGGGCTCTGCCCCCGGACCCCCGGAATATTTGGACCAAGATGAAAGACCATGGCTGACAAAAGCTTTCTCGACTGGCCCTTCTTCGAGGCGCGGCACCGCGATCTGGCGGCGGCGCTCGAGGCATGGTGCGCGGCGCATCTGCCGGTGAATCATGGCGATGTCGATGGCGCCTGCCGGGGGTTGGTGGCGCTGCTGGGCGCGGGCGGCTGGCTGCGCCACACCGGGGCGGCGGCCGGCGAGCGGCTCGACCTGCGCACGCTGTGCCTGATCCGCGAGACTCTGGCGCGCCATGACGGGCTGGCCGATTTCGCCTTTGCCATGCAAGGGTTGGGGATGGGGGCGGTCAGTCTGTTCGGCAGCCCTGACCAGCAGCGCTGGCTGGAGAGGACACGAAGCGGTGCGGCGATCGCGGCCTTTGCCCTGACCGAACCGGGATCGGGGTCGGATGTGGCGAACGCCACCGCCTCGGCCCGGCTGGACAGTGACGGCTTCGTGCTGTCGGGCGAGAAGACCTATATTTCCAACGGCGGCATCGCCGATATCCATGTGGTCTTTGCCCGCACCGGCGAGGCGGCGGGGGCGCGCGGCCTTTCGGCCTTCCTGCTCCCCGGCGATGCGGCCGGACTCGAGGTGGTGGAGCGGATCGAGGTGATGGCGCCGCATCCCCTTGCGCATCTGCGGTTCAACGATATCCGTCTGCCGGCTTCGGCCCGCATCGGCGGCGGGGGCGAGGGGTTCAAGATCGCCATGTCCGTCTTGGATGTCTTTCGCTCGACCGTGGGGGCGGCGGCCCTGGGCTTTGCCCGGCGCGCGCTCGACGAAGCCTTGGCACGTGCCCGCCGCGCCCGGCCCGGCGGCGGCAGCCTGGCAGACCTGCAGATGGTGCAGGGCCATATCGCCGACATGGCGGTGAAGATCGACGCGGCCGCCCTGTTGATCTACCGCGCTGCCTGGACCAGGGACATGGGTGCGCCGCGCATCAGCCGCGAGGCGGCGATGGCCAAGCTTTACGCGACCGAAGTCGCGCACGAGGTGATCGACGCGGCCCTGCAGCTTCATGGCGGCGACGGGGTGCGGCAGGGCTTTGCGGTTGAAAGCCTCTACCGCGAAATCCGGGCGCTGCGCATCTACGAAGGCGCGTCGGACGTGCAGCGCGTGATCATCGCGCGGAGTGTGCTCGGATGATCTACCGTCGCACCATTCCGGTCGAATTCAACCATTGCGACCCGGCGGGGATCGTCTTTTACCCCCGCTATTTCGAGATGACCAATTCGGTGGTCGAAAATTTCTTTGCCGAAAGGCTGGGCTGGCCCTTTGCGCGCATCACGATGGAGGAACGCCACGGTGTGCCGACGGCGCGGATCGAGGCGGATTTCCTGCGGCCGTCGCGGCTTGGCGACCGGCTGGAGTTCACCCTCGTCGTTCGGCGTGTGGGTCGGACAAGCGTGGGTTTTTCGCTGGCCGCGCGCGGCGGCGTCGATCTGCGGATGACGGCGGATCTGACCCTGGTCTGGGTCACGCCGCAGGGCCGCGCCGCGCCCTGGCCCGCCGACATCCGCGCCCGGCTGCTTGACCACATCTCCGAGGAAGGCACAGAACCATGACCCACGCGCCCCACCAGTTCCTGCATCCCAAGGGCTGGAAACCCACGCCCGGTTATGCCTGCGGTGTCGCGGCCGTCGGGCGAACGCTGTTTCTCGGCGGCCTGATCGGCTGGAACGCCGACCAGGAATTCGAGACCGACGATTTTGCCGGTCAGGTGCGGCAGGCGCTCGAAAACATCGTGGCGGTTCTGGCCGTGGGCGGGGCGCGGCCCGACCATATCGTGCGGATGACCTGGTATGTCACCGACAAGCATGAATATCTGGGCGCACTCAAAGATATAGGCGCAGCTTATAAGGAAACCATCGGCCGCCACTATCCGGCGATGGCCCTGGTGCAGGTGGCGGGTCTGGTTGAAGACCGCGCCAAGGTCGAGATCGAGGTGACGGCGGTGGTGCCGCTTTAGACACCCGAAGGGAGGATAGAATGCTGGGACCGACAGCCCATATCGACACATTCACGCGCGACCGGTTGCCCCCGACAGTCGACTGGCCGGCGCTGCCGCTCGACGGGTTCGACTATCCCGACCGGCTGAACGCGGCGGTGGAACTGACCGACCGGATGGTCGAGCGGGGCTTCGGCGACCACACCGCCCTGATCGGCAACGGCCGCCAGCGCACCTACAAGGAACTGAGCGACTGGTCGAACCGAATTGCTCATGTTTTGGTCGAGGATTATTCTGTAAAACCCGGAAACCGCGTTATTATTCGATCAGCAAACAATCCGGCCATGGTGGCCTGCTGGCTGGGCGCGACCAAGGCGGGGGCGGTTGTGGTCAACACGATGCCCATGCTGCGGGCCGGAGAGTTGACCAAGATCATCGACAAGGCCGAAATCAGCCACGCCCTGTGCGACACACGGCTGATGGAAGAGATGGTGCTGGCCGCCAAGGGATCGCGCTTCCTGAAAACCGTGGTGGGATTCGACGGCACCGCCAACCATGATGCCGAGCTTGACCGGATCGCCCTGTCGAAGTCGGTGCGCTATCAGGCGGTAGACACCGGCCGTGATGATGTGGCGCTTTTGGGATTCACTTCGGGCACCACGGGCGAGCCGAAGGCGACAATGCATTTTCACCGCGATCTCCTTATCATCGCCGACGGTTATGCGCGCGAGGTGCTGAAGGTCACCCCCGAGGATATCTTTGTGGGCTCGCCGCCCCTGGCTTTTACCTTCGGCCTTGGCGGTCTGGCGGTGTTCCCGCTGCGCTTCGGAGCGGCGGCAGCACTTCTGGAACAGGCGACACCGCCCAACATGATCGAGCTGATCCAGAAATATCGGGCAACGGTTTGTTTCACTGCACCAACGGCTTACCGGGTGATGTTGAAGGCAATGGCCGAAGGCGCCGACCTTTCGAGCCTGCGCGCCGCGGTCAGCGCCGGCGAAACGCTGCCGGCCCCGGTCTATGACGAATGGATCGCCAAGACCGGCAAGCCGATGCTGGACGGAATCGGGGCGACCGAGATGCTGCACATCTTCATCACCAACCGCTTTGACGATCACCACCCCGCCTGCACCGGACGCCCTGTAACCGGCTACGAGGCGCGGATCGTCGATGAGACCGGCGCGGAACGCCCGCGGGGCGATGTCGGGCGGCTGGCGGTTCGCGGGCCGACGGGCTGCCGCTATCTGGCTGACGACCGGCAGCGGCAGTATGTTCAGGACGGCTGGAACATCACCGGAGACGCTTTCTGGCAGGATGCGGACGGATATTTCCACTTTGCCGCCCGCAATGACGACATGATCGTCAGCGCCGGCTACAATATCGCCGGACCCGAGGTCGAGGCGGCCCTTCTGTCGCACCCGGCGGTGCTGGAATGCGCGGTGGTTGGCTCCCCCGACGAAGAGCGTGGGCAGATCGTCGAAGCGCATGTTGTTCTGGTCGCGGGCCATGCCGCCGATGCCTTGATGATCAAGCTCTTGCAGGATCATGTCAAAGCGCAGATCGCCCCTTACAAATACCCACGCCGGGTGGTCTTCACCGCCGCCCTGCCCAAGACCCAGACCGGCAAGATCCAGCGGTTCCGGTTGAAGGAACGGCGCTAGGATCGCTCGCTGATCTGATAGTGTGCGCGGTCGAGCCAGGCGGGCGCGATCTCGACGCCCCAGCCGGGACCCTGGGGGATCTGCACCTGGCCGTCGGTCACCTTGAATGGGTCGCCGCGGAACAGGCCGTCCTGCCAAGGGTAATAATCGGGGCCTTCGATCGAGAATTCCAGATATTTCCCGGCGTTCGGAATCGCGCCGAGAAGATGCATGGTGCAGATCGTGACAAGCGACAGGTTGGCCGAATGCGGCGTGACAGGCAGGCCCGCCCGCGCGCCCATCTCGGCCACCAGAAGCGTGCGTGAAAGCCCGCCCATATACATCACGTCGGGTTGCAGGATGTCGACCGCGCGGGTTTCGATCATCCGCGCCCAGGTGGCCAGATCCCAGTCTTGCTCGCCCCCTGTCACGTCCAGGTCGAGCGCCTCGGTCACCTCGCGCGTCGCGGACAGGTCCCAGTAGGGCACGGGTTCCTCGAAATGGCCGATCCCTTCGGCCTCGAGCCGCCGGCCCACCTCGATTGCGCGGGCCGCCGAAAAGCCCGAATTGCCGTCAACCAGCTTGGCCACCCCGTCGCCCAAGGCACGCGCCACCACCGGCACGACATCTTCGGTACGGCCCGGCCATTCGTCGATGTCGCGGCCGCATTCCGCCCCGACCCGCCATTTGAAGGCGTCATAGCCATACCTGTCACGCAGGCGCACGAACCGCGCGGCCTCGTCCGCCGGTGTGATGTCGCGCTTCATCGAACTGGCATAGGCACGCAGCCGCCCTGCCCGCCCGCCCAGCAACTCGACCACCGGCTTGCCGGCGCGCCGCCCACGCATGTCCCAAAGCGCCGTGTCGAGCCCGGCAAGCGCGCGGGCGCGGTACGAGCCGGGGAACTTATGCTCCTTTTCCTCGATTCTCTGCACCAGACCCAGAATGTCGTCGGTCCCTGCCCCGAGCGCCCACGGGGCGACCTGCCGGTGAAATATCTGCGCGGTGATGTCGGCATTGTAGGTCGAAGTCTGGCCCCAGCCGATCGCACCATCGGCGGTGGTGACGCGGACGAAACAGACGAAGGCATCGCAGAATGTCTCGAGGCGGGTGATTGGGGTCATGTGCGGCTCCATCGGTATGTGGCGCGATTTGAACATGGGCGCCCGCGCGGTGCGAGCCCGAACCCGCCAGACCCGGCGCCGTTTTCTGGACGAAGAGGCTCGGCTGGGCCCGCGCGGCGGCTTGACGAACCCCGGCGCCTCGCTTACCTGTCTTGCGGCGCGCGGGTGTAGCTCAATGGCAGAGCAGCAGCTTCCCAAGCTGAATACGAGGGTTCGATTCCCTTCACCCGCTCCAATTTCCCTCACGGTTTCGACTGGCCTTGGACGGCAGGCTCGGCTATTTCGTGCAGCAATCGAACCAAGGGAGCGTTTCATGTCAGATATCATCCGGATCGAGCCGGCCAGACGCATGTCGGCCGGCGTCGTTCACAACGGGATTGTCTATCTTGCCGGCCAGGTCGGCAAACCCGCCGGCGACGTGACGGACCAGACCCGCGATGTGCTGGCCGAGATCGACCGGCTTCTGGCGCTGGCCGGATCGGACAAGACGCGCATTCTTCGGGCGCAGATCTGGCTGGCCGACATGGCTGATTTTGCCGCAATGAACGCCGTGTGGGACGCCTGGGTGGCGCCGGGTCAAGCCCCGGCGCGCGCGACGGGCGAGGCCAAGCTGGCCACGCCGGACTATCTGGTCGAGATCATCGTGACCGCGGCCCAGGCCTAAGGCGGCGGGGGGCTGCCTGCCCAACACACCCCCCGGGGATATTTGGGCCACAATGAAGTATGGTCAGCCTTTCAGGGCCCGGACCATCACGCAGAGGATCTCGAACATCAGGCTGGCGCCGAGGTAGGCGGTGTTGCCTGTGGGATCGAAGGGCGGCGAGACCTCGACCAGGTCGGCGCCGACGATGTCGAGTCCCATGCATTCGCGCACGACCTGCATGGCCTGGAAGGCGTTCGGGCCGCCCCATTCCGGGGTGCCGGTGCCCGGGGCCACCGACGGGTCGACAAAGTCGATGTCGTAGGAAAGGTAGGTGGGCGCGCGGCCCACGATCTCGCGCGCTTCGGCCATCACATCGGCGATGCCGCGGGCGAAAAGCTCCTCGATGCGGATGATGCGGATACCGTTGGCGGCGGCGAAATCGAAGTCGGAAAAGTCGTAAGCCGTGCCGCGGATGCCGATCTGGACCATGCGTTTTGGATCGAGCAGCCCCTCTTCCACCGCGGCCCGGAAGGGATTGCCATGGGTCAGGACCTTGCCGCCGAAATAGACGGGGAAAAGGTCGGTATGGCTGTCGAAATGCATCAGGCCGAGCGGCGTGTCGCCGGCGAGGCCGCGCAGGACCGGGAGCGTGCACAGATGGTCGCCGCCGGCCGACAGCGGGCGGATGCCGCGCCGTTTCAGGTCGCGGTAGAAGGCCGAGAACCGGTCGAGCGTGTCCATCACATCGACCGGATTGGGGCCGATGTCGCCAAGATCGGCGCAGGCGGCGGTCTCGAACGGGCGCAGGCGGTGGATCGGATGTTCGGCACGGATCATCGTCGAGGCGTCGCGCATGGCGCGCGGGCCGTGCCGGGGGCCGGGGCGGTTCGACACGGCGCTGTCGAACGGCATGCCGACAAGGCCGATTTCGACCTCGCCGATGCGCGGATGGTCGAGCGGCACATGCGGCAACCGCATGAAGGTGGCGATGCCGGCGAAGCGCGGCATCTGCATGCCGGAAACCGGCCGGAAGAATGCGTCGGTCATGGGGGGATCCTTTTCTACGCGTCGCGGATCATACTGCGCGGCGAAACTCAGGCGTCAAGCTCGGCATCCCAATAGAGGAAATCCATCCAGCTTTCATGCAGATAGTTGGGCGGAAAGCGCCGCCCGACATTCTGCATCTCTTCAGCGGTCGGCTGGTGCGGCGACCGGCGGAGATTGAGGCCCGACTGGCGCAACAGCCGGTTACCTTTCCTGAGATTGCAGGGCGAACAGGCAGCCACGACGTTTTCCCAACTCGTCACCCCGCCACGCGACCGAGGCAGTACATGATCGAACGTCAGATCGCCCTTCGAGCCGCAATACTGGCAGCAGAACTCGTCCCGCAGAAAAAGATTGAAGCGCGTGAAGGCCACGCGCTTCTGGGGTCTGACGTAATCTTTCAGGACGACGACCGAGGGTATTCGGAGGGCCGACCGCTGGCTGTGCACCATCTCGTCATATTCAGCCAGGATGGTGACCCGGTCGAGGAACACCGCCTTGATCGCCTCTTGCCAGGGCCAGAGCGACAGGGGGTAGTAGGACAGAGGGCGAAAATCTGCATTGAGCACCAGTGCCGGATAATGCCTCAGCGCCGAGGGCTCGCGCACGAAGCTGGTTCTGAAATCCGCGCTGTCCGTCTGATCGAGCATTCCAATGGCTTCCTCACCCATGTGCCGCCCGGCACCGGGGCGGGAGCACCCGCCCCTGCTTGTCCACAACTATATCTGGCGTATCGGCCCTGACAAGCCCCGCTATATGCTATCCAAGGCACAGAAACGTGACAGAGGCGCGGATTTCGCCTGCAAGCGCCTATTTCGGCAAGAAAACCGGGAAGGCGCGCTCAACGCCGGCGGCGCGCTGCGGCGGCAACCAGTTGCAGCTTGCGCGCGCCCAAGACAACCTGCGCGGCAGTCGCGGCAAGGGTCAGGCAGATCAGCATTACGGCCAGGGCAGTCATCGTGGTGATTCCCCCAATTCGGCCCTCAAAGCCTGCGCTTCCCGTCGGCAGGCGCAAGGGCCCCGAGCCATTCCTTCAGAAAGGCGAGCGCCACCGAAAGCCCGTCGGGGGCGATCCCGTGGCCGGTGCCCTTCATCACGTGGCCGAAGGTTTCGAATCCGGCGGCCGTCAGGGCCTGCCCGGCCGAGCCCATGTCGGCGAAGGGCACCATCGGGTCGGCGTCGCCATGGACCAGCAGTACCGGCGGCTTGGAGCGCGCCTCGGCCGCCAGGCGTTCGGGCTGCAAGAGCCGGCCCGAAAAGGCGACGATGCCCGCCACCGCAGCCACCCGGCGCGGCGCAACATGCAGGGCCATCATAGTGCCTTGCGAAAAGCCGAAGAGCGCCAGCCGGTCGGGGGTCAGCCCCTCGTCGGCCAGGCGCGCATCGAGAAAGGCGTCAAGATCGGCCGCCGCCCGGTCGAGCCCCCGCGCCGCGTCGGCCTCGGACGATCCGTCGAGCCAGGGGATCGCAAACCATTGCCGTCCGAAGGGATTGCCGGCGCAGGGTTCGGGCGCGTCAGGGGCGATGAATACCGTATCGGGAAGGTGCGCGGCCAGCGGATCGGCAAGGCCCAGAAGATCGGCCCCGTCTGCCCCGTAGCCATGCAGGAACACCACCATCGACCGGGCCGTCCCCGATCGCGCCGTCCGGCGGCCAAAGTTCAGATTGCGGCTCATGTCACCCCCTCGCGCCTTTTGCAATGGCGGTAGTAAGACCATAGCGCGCGGGCCGCAACCGCCCGCCAGGGCGACCAGTCGGCGGCCATGGCGCGCAGCGCCTGTTCGCCGGGGCGCGCCGGCAGATCGAACAATATCCGCGCCGCCTCTTGCAGCGCCAGATCGCCGGCCGCGAACATGTCGGCGCGGCCGAGTGAGAACATCGCGTAGATCTCGGCCGTCCAGCGGCCGATGCCGGGAAGGGCGACAAGGGCGGCAATCACTTCGTCGTCGGGCATCCGGGACAGCCGATCGAAGTCGATCCCCGCCTGCGCGAGCGCCTGTGCATAGCGTATCTTCTGGCGCGACAGGCCGCAGGCCCGCAACGCCTCTTCCGACGCCTCGGCCACTGCGGGTGCGTGCGTCAGCCCTGCCCCTTCCAGCCGCCGCCAGATCGCATCGGCCGACGCGACCGATACCTGCTGGGCCATGACCGTGTCGAGAAGGGACGCGAAGCCCGCCGGCTTGCGGCGGAGCGGCAATGGCCCGATCAGCGCCATAGCCCCGGCAAACCTAGGTTCGCGCGTGCAAAGCCAGGCCGCGCCTTCCGCCAGGTCATCCGCCGTGTCGATCAGCCTGCCATCCATGAGCCCCCCCGTCTGCACCGCCATGATGGCACGAACATACCGCATCGGCGCAAGCGGTTTTGGGCTTGCGGCGGTAAGGCGCCCAAGTCACATCTGGCACATGCAGATGACAGCACCCGTTCCCGATGCCGACGTGAAGGCCCGCCGCAATGTCTGGGTGCTGGTGGTTGCGCAGGCGTTCCTTGGCGCGCAGATGCCGATGATCTTCACCATCGGCGGGCTCGCGGGCCATGTTCTGTCGCCCAACCCCTGCTGGGCGACGCTGCCGATCACTATGATCGTTCTGGGATCGATGCTGACCGCCAACCCCCTGTCGGCGCTGATGGCGCGCTTCGGACGTGTGGCCGGGTTTCGCGTGGGCGCGCTTGGCGGCGCGGTTGGCGCGTCGATCGGCGCCTACGCGCTGGTGCACGGATCGTTCGCGCTGTTCCTCTTCGGCTCGCTTCTGACCGGTATCTACACGTCGGCGCAGGGTTTTTACCGCTTTGCCGCCGCCGACGGCGCCTCGCCCGCCTTCCGGCCCAAGGCGATTTCCTACGTGATGGCCGGGGGGCTGGCGTCGGCGCTGGTCGGCCCGACGCTGGTGAAGCTGACCGCGCAGTCGATGGCGGTGACCTATCTTGGCACGTATCTGACCGTCATCGCGCTGAATGTCTTCGGGTCGTTCCTGTTCTTCGCGCTCGACATCCCCAAGCCCGCACCAGTGGTCCGCGGTGTCACCGCGGGCCGCACCCGGCGCGAGCTCTTGACCGATCCGACCATTCTCGTCGCCATGATCTGCGCGATGGTCTCCTATGCCCTGATGAATCTGGTGATGACCTCGACCCCGCTTGCGGTCGTGGGTTGCGGCTATGCGCTGAAGAATGCCTCGGATGTGGTGACGGCGCATGTCTTGGCCATGTATCTGCCGTCGTTTGTCACCGGCCATCTGATCAATCGCTTCGGCGCGCCAAAGATCATGGGAACCGGGCTTGTCATACTGGCCGCTGCGGGTGCGGTGGCACTGACGGGGGTCGAACTCTCGAATTTCTTCATCGCACTCGTCCTGCTCGGAACCGGGTGGAATTTCGGCTATATCGGCGCCACGACTCTGCTGGCCTCGGCCTACCGGCCCGAGGAGAAGGGCCGCATTCAGGGGATCAATGATTTCGTGGTTTTTGGCGGGGTGACGGTGGCGTCGCTGTCGTCGGGCACGCTGATGAACTGTTCGGGCAGCGGCGTCATCGCCGGTTGGCATGCGGTCAACATCGCGATGTTGCCGTTTCTGGTCCTGGCCGGATCGTCGCTCATCTGGCTGGTGATGCGGCCGAGGCCCGACTGAGAGCCGGGTTACCAATACCCCACGGCCGCGCGGAGAAGGAGCGCGCGCGCTCGGTGCAGGTCACTTGTTGTCAACCGCCCCTGGGCCACAGCAGCCGGGTCGGCGCGCGCCATATTCAGGACCGCACGCGCCGCGAAGCCGGGCCACAGGGCGGGGATCGCGCTACGGGCGAGCAGAGGGCGGTGCGCCCGCGCCCGCGCGATCCGCGCCAGCCCTTCCCAGGCCAGCGCCCGCACCGCCTCGGGCCGCTGGTCTACCAGCGGCTTGCGGCCACGCGCCACGAGCGCCGGGATGGCGCGAAGCCAGTTGGCCAGCCCCGCACCCCAGGCGAAATCGCGCACCACCGGTTCGGCCGCGGGCAGCGCACCAAGCGCCAACGCGGCCGCCCACATGAGATTGCCCGATGTGGCGTTGATATGGTGGTCAAAGGCCGGCCTGTCAGGGAAAGGGTCGGTCCAGACCTCCCACCGGCGGGCTTCGACCATGGCCGAAAGCAGGTCGGCCGGCAGTCCGGCTTCGGTGACAACGGCGGCAAGGGTCGCCGCCACATCGCCGGAGCCGCCCCGCGCCGAAGCCATCGCCGTTGTCGCATCTGCCCACCATTGCAACCGCATCTCGGCCACGATCGGCTCGGGGCTCGCATAGGGTGCGCGGGCAATTTCAAGGTTGAAGGCGTAAAGCGGCCACAGGCGCGCGCGGGCGCTGGCAGGGGCGGCCATGGTGGCGACGAACCGGTCGGGGTCACCAAGTTCGACAAGCCTCGCGCAGGTCTCGAGGCTCATGCCGGCGGGGCCCGGTCATGAACAAGCTTCCACACCATGGCGTCCAGCAGCGCATCGAAACTCGCGTCGACGATATTGGCGCTGACCCCGACCGTCGACCAGCGGTGCCCGGCGCTGTCCTCGCTGTCGATGATGACGCGGGTCACGGCCTCGGTTCCGCCCTGGGTGATGCGCACCTTGAAATCGACCAGCTTCATGTCGGCGATATATTTCTGGTAGGGGCCCAGATCCTTGGCCAGTGCCTTGGAAAGCGCATTGACCGGCCCTCTGTCCGAGCCGGTCTCGTCCATCGATTCCGACACCGAAAGCATCTTCTCGCCGCCGATCTTGACCACGACGACCGCCTCGGACAGCGTGACCATCTCGTTATACTTGTTCTTCCGGCGCTCGACCGTCACCCGGTAGCGCTTGACCTCGAAATAGTCCGGCAGAAGGTCCAGTTCGCGCCGGGCGAGCAGTTCGAACGATGCCTGCGCCCCGTCATAGGCATAGCCCTGATCCTCGCGCTCCTTGATGACCTCGAGGATGCGGGCGAGCGCCGGATCTTTCGGGTCGGCCTCGATCCCGGCCGCCGCCAGGCGCGCGCGCAGGTTCGACTGGCCCGCCTGGTTCGACATCGGAATGATACGGTCGTTGCCGATCAGGGCCGGATCGACATGTTCGTAAGTGGTGGGGTCCTTGGCGATGGCGCTGGCATGCAGGCCCGCCTTGTGGGCAAAGGCCGACGCGCCGACATAGGCGGCGAACCGCTGCGGCACCCGGTTCAGGATATCGTCGAGCATCCGGCTGGTGCGGGTCAGGCCCTTCAGGGCGGCGCGCGTGATGCCGGTTTCATAGCGGCTGGCGTAAGGCTCTTTCAGCACCAGCGTCGGGATCACGGCGGTCAGGTTGGCATTTCCGCAGCGTTCGCCCAGGCCGTTCAGCGTGCCCTGAATCTGGCGGGCCCCCGCATCGACGGCGGCAAGGCTGGCGGCCACGGCATTTTCGGTATCGTTGTGGGTGTGGATGCCGAGACGCGCGCCGGGGATGCCGGCGGCGATCACCTCGGCCGTGATGCGCCCCACCTCGGCAGGCAGGGTGCCGCCGTTGGTGTCACACAGGACGATCCAGCGCGCGCCCGCGTCATGGGCGGCCTTCAGGCAGGCCAGCGCATAGCCGGGGTTGGCACGATAGCCGTCGAAGAAATGTTCGGCGTCGAAAAGCGCCTCGCACCCCTGCGCGACCAGATGGGCGATCGAAGCGGCGATATTGTCGCGGTTCTCGTCAAGGGTGACACCAAGCGCGGTGGCGACGTGGAAATCATGGGTCTTGCCGACCAGGCAAACGGCCGGGGTGCCGGCGTTGAGGACGGCGGCCATGACATCGTCATTCTCGGCCGACCGCCCCGACCGCTTGGTCATGCCAAAGGCGGCCAGCGTGGCGCGGGTTTTTGGGGGATGGTCGAAGAACTCGCTGTCGGTCGGGTTCGCCCCCGGCCAGCCGCCCTCGATATAGTCGAGCCCGAGCTCATCCAGCGCCGCCGCGATCTGGATCTTTTCCGCGACCGAGAACTGCACCCCCTGGGTCTGCTGCCCGTCGCGCAAGGTAGTGTCGTAGAGGTAGAGGCGTTCGCGGGTCATGTCAGCTGCTCGACGAGCGCATCGAGGTCGACCTCGGGACCAGCCGCGAGGCCGACGCCATCGCGGGTCATCATCACGTTCACCCCGGCTTCGGACAGGATAGCCTTCATGCGGTCCAGTCTGGCAAAGTCATTCGTCCGCACGGCCTCAGCCCGCGCAGTTTGGAGGAGTTGGCCGAGGTGGTCGAGAACGATCCCCGACCGCTGCGTCCAATCGCCCATCCCGTCATCGAGCAGACCAATCAGACCGGCCGATGCACGCAGCTTGCCGACATCGCCAGCGGCTGCCAACCGGTGCAACTCGGCGATTGCGCCTGCAGTGTTCAGGTCGTCCGCCAGCGCCTCGATGACAGCCGGCGCAGCTTCACCGCCGGACGGCGCGCGCGCCGTCATGTCCCGCCACTTGCGGAGCGTTCGAGCCCCATGCCGCGCCTTCTCCTCTGTCCAATCCATCGGCTTGGAATAATGCGTAGAGAGCATCACGAACCGGATCACCTCGCCGGGGATGCCCTTGTCCAGCAAATCCCGCACGGTGAAGAAATTGCCCAAGCTCTTGGACATTTTCTTGCCCTCGACTTGGAGCATCTCGTTGTGCATCCAGATTCGCGCGAAATCGCCCGAAGGATGGGCGCAGGCTGATTGGGCGATCTCGTTCTCGTGGTGGGGGAATTGCAGGTCAATGCCGCCGCCGTGAATGTCGAAACTTTCGCCTAGCAATTCCTGCGCCATCGCCGAGCATTCGATATGCCAGCCCGGTCGTCCTCGTCCCCAGGGGCTGTCCCAGCCCGGCAGATCGTCGGTCGAGGGTTTCCAAAGGACGAAATCCATCGGATCTTCCTTGAAGGGCGCCACCTCGACCCGCGCGCCTGCGATCATGTCATCCACCGACCGGCCTGACAGGCGCCCGTATCCTGCATAGGATCGCACGCGAAACAGCACATGGCCGTCCTTGGCATAGGCATGGCCAGCCGCGATCAGCCCGGCGATCATGGCGATCATCTGGGCAATATAGTCGGTCGCACGCGGCTCGATTGTCGGGCGCAACGCAGCAAGCGCGTCCATGTCGGAGTGATACCAGCCGATAGTCTCGTCGGTGATGTCGCGGATCGGCCGGCCGGTTTCGGCCGCCTTGGCGTTGATCTTGTCGTCGACGTCGGTGAAGTTGCGCACATAGGTCACATGGTCCGCCCCATAGACATGGCGCAAGAGCCGGAAGAGCACGTCGAACACGATCACCGGGCGCGCGTTGCCGATATGGGCGCGGTCATAGACGGTAGGCCCGCAGACATACATGCGCACGTTCATCGGATCGAGGGGGGTGAAGTCCTCTTTCTTACGGGTCCGGGTGTTGTATAGCCTGATCGCAGTCATGGTCCCCTCGCGCGCGCAATCCCGCGGCGGGCATCCTGGTTCGCTGTCCTTGGGAAACAGAGGAACGGCCCGCCTGACGTCAGTCAGCCGGTAATGCAGCAAATGCAGATGATGCCGTTCGTCGTCATGGCCCCTCCATAGCGCAGGTTTGGCGCGCGGCAAAGGTTTTCTTTGCGCGCCGCCCGTGCGAAACTCCGGCCATGAGCCGGGATCTGGTCAACCGCATTTGTGCGACCTTTCCGGGGGCCGAACGGTCGGACCCCTGGGGCGGGGGGCACGACGCCTGGAAGGTCGGCGGCAAGATGTTCGCCTGCGTGGGCGCGGTCCAGACCGGCGTATCCGTCAAGACCGACAGTGTCGAGACCGCCGAGATGCTGATCGCAGCCGGCATCGGCATCCGCGCGCCCTATTTTCATCGGTCGTGGATTCATGTGCCAGAGGGGACGACCCCCGAGGAAGTGCGCCACCGCCTTGCGCAATCTTACAAGCTGATCCGCCTCGGGTTGCCGAAAAAGGTGCAATCGGCGCTGCCGCCGCTCGACTAGACGCCGTCAGAAGAATCCGCGCGGGATCAGGCGGTGGTCATAGGCCTGCCGTTCCAGACCTTCGCGGAAGTCAGGATGGGCAAGGCCGATCAGCGCCTTGGCCCGTTCGGCGACACATTTGCCCTTGAGGTTGGCCATTCCATATTCGGTGACGACATACATGATGTCACTTCGCGTTGTGGTGACCACATTGCCGGGCGTCAGGCTCAGCACGATGCGGCTGCGCGGCTCGCCCTTCTTGTCGTAGGTCGACGAAAAGCAAATGAACGATTTCCCGCCCTTCGATGCGTAGGCTCCGCGCACGAATTGTGCCTGCCCGCCGGTGCCGCTGATATGGCGGTGACCGTCCGATTCAGACGCAGCCTGCCCCTGCAGATCGATCTGGGTGGTGTTGTTGATCGAGACCACCCGGTCGTTCTGCATGATCATGTGCGGGAGGTTGGTGTGATCGACCGGGCAGCAGAGGAAATCTGGGTTGCCGTCAATCATCTTGTAGTCCGCCGCCGTGCCCAGGGCGAAACTGTACCCGATCTTGCCCTTGTCCAAGGTCTTGTGGCGCCCGCTGACCAGACCGGACCGATAGAGATTGACCAGCCCCTCCGTAAGCATTTCGGTATGAATGCCAAGATCGCGGACCGAGCTTTGCGCCAGTTCGTTGCACACCGCGTTCGGCATTCCGCCGATGCCGATCTGCAGGCACGAGCCGTCCTCAATCTCGGCGGTTATAAGGCGCCCGACCGCCCGATCGACTTCTGTCGGGGCGCCGGTCGGCAGTTCCGGCAAAGGCTGGTTTCCACCGTCGATGATATAATCGACCTCGCTGATATGGATGACATTGTCGGGGCCAAGTGCCACCGGGACGGCGGCGCATTCCTCGACCACCACCATGCGCGCCCGCTCGATGATCGCCCGGTGCCAGAGGTTCGACGGGCCGAGGTTGAAATTGCCGTCCTTGTCGATCGGCGCGGTCTTGAGGATAAGGATATCCACCGGGTCGATGAAGCGGCGGTAATAGTCGGGGATTTCGCCCAGATTGACCGGCAGGTAATTGGCGAGCCCGGCATCGTGCTTGCGCCGGTCATAAGAGGAAAAGTGCGTGCTGACCCAGTAGAAGTGCTGCGCTTCGGGGTCGCACTCGACCACGGCGCGCGGGCGGCAGGACAGGCAGGCGCGGATTTTGACCCCCGACAGCCGGTCCTTGCGCGCGGCTAGGGCCTGGTCGAACACATCGGGCTGCGCCAGCACCGCCCCGTAATCGAGCCACATTCCCGACTGGACCAGCGCCGCCGCCGTTTCGGCCCCCACCCGCTGCGCCTGTCGCGCCGCCTTTCGCATGAGCATCGCCAGATCCCTCCCCAAGGCATATTTTCCAAGATGTGCGCGAATTCCGATTCTCGCCAAAGAGAAATTAGCGCACCATCGGCAGCGGCCGAAAATGCGCTGTTCCCGACCCGTCGTCGCTGCTCCGCCCCGCCGCCGGGCGGTTCGGTGGCGCTGGCTACTCGCCGGCGCGCACGAAGGTCATGCGCGGATCGGGGCCGATGCCCAGCCAGCCGGAGGTCACGTCGCGCACATGCGCGATGATCTGGGATTTCTGCGTCTCGCCGCGCTGGCGGGCCTGATACATCTGCTGGCCGGACATCGCCGGGAAGGCGGCGTCGACCGCCTCGGGCCCGGCAAGCACCGCGCCAGTGCGCGCATCGACCGCCTGGATGACAAAGTTGATATTGTGCACCCCGACGTTTTCAAGCGCCTTCTCTGCCTCGAACGTCAGCGCGTGGAAGCGCGACACGGTCAGTTCAAGCCGGACCTGGCGCGGTCCATGCAGCCCCTTGGCCCCAAGAGCCACGGCGGTCTTCATGATTGCCGCCACCTGCGCATGCCGATCGCCCGTATCCGGATCTTCGCGCCAGACGATGTCGGCCGTCGGTTCCCAGGTCTTGGCCTCGGACACGGTCAGGCTTTGCGGCACCGCGACCCGCACGTCCACCACGTGCCAGCCGCGCGACACCTTCGCATCGACCGGTTTTTCGTAAAAGGTGTGAAAGGTGTTGTTGCACCCGGCAAGCGCCAGTGCCGCCATCCCGCCGACCATCAGCCCGCGCCGCGATAAAATCATTCTGCTACTCCTCAACCCTACGGTCCGCACCGGCCCGATGATCGGGCAACAATGTCCTGCCGTCTTTTACTGCCCTGTAGTTTCAACTTCATAAGACAAAGACAGCACCCATTCCATCGTCAATTCGGGCACTTTTCAGGCCCGGCCCCGGCGATCTTTTGTCAATGGCCCGCGGATGGGGCAGTCTGGCCGCACAGAATGACGATTCCCGCCCTTCCGTCGCGGGCAGAAAGGACGCCCATGACATACCGGCCCGCCCTATTCCGGCCCGCCCTATTCAGGCCCACCCTATTCCGGCCCGCCCTATACCGACCGGTTGCGGTCGCCCTGGCGATCCTGGCACTTTTCGCCGGGGCACTGCTGGCCGCGCCCTACCCGGACCACACCGACCTTTATGTCAACGACCTTGCCGGGGTGCTTGGCCCGAAGGCGGTGGCCCGGCTTCGCGCCGACCTGCAAGGCCTCAAGGCCGAGACCGGCGTCGAGATGACCGTGCTGACCATCCCGTCGCGGACGGATTACGACCTGTCGCCGTCGATCGAGACCTTTGCCACCGGGCTTTTCAACAGGTGGGGCATCGGCCGGACCACCTATAACGACGGGATTCTGGTGCTGGTCGCGGTCGGGGATCACGAAATGCGGATCGCGCTCGGCTCGGGCTACGATCAGGGTTATGACACGCTGGCCCAGGATATCGTCAACCGCTGGTTTCTGCCCGCATTCCGGAACGGCGACTACTCCGGCGGGATCGAGGATGGGGTGAAAGAGGCCATCGACCGGATCGCGCGGGCCCATGCCAAGGGTCTGCCAGCCGCCGCGCTGCCACCGGTGGCCGGCAAGCTTTTCGACCGGATATTCCCCTATATCTTTGGCTTCTTAGCCACGGCGATGGTGGCCATGGCGGTCTTTGGCCGGGCGATCGGCGACTGGACCTATCGGTTCCGTGCCTGCCCGGTCTGCGGCCAGCGCGGCCTGCACCGCGAGCATGTCGTACAAAACGGGACGATGACAAATCTCGACCCCGCGCAGGCCGGAACGACAGCACAGGCCGGAACGAACGGGTTCATCATAACCCGTTGCCCGCATTGCAACTACAGCGACCGCCAGCCCTGGCGCACTACCGGGCGGACGGGCGGCGGTGGCGGATCGTTTGGCGGGGGACGCTCGTCGGGCGGCGGGGCGACGGGCCGCTGGTAGCGCTGGCAGCGGGCCACTTGCAAGAAAGCTGGAGGAGCGCGGTTGCGGGCACGAACGGCGCCCGCAACCGGCTGTGTCAGAATCGGAAGCCGACGTTGACTGTCGCCGTCGTCGCCTTGAGGTCGGTTGACGTGCCGTTGAAGTTGTTGAACCTGTTGGCCAGAAGTTCGCCACCGACGGTCCATTGGTCGTTCAGCGCATAGGTGGCGCCGATACCGCCGAACCAGCCGTTGTCATGGGCGCTGACGCCGCCCACCGTGGCGCTGGCCCGCTCGGGCCCGGCGGTCAGATAGACAAGCGTGTTGCCGAGATCGGCCCCGGCGCGGAACTTGAGCCGCGCCACATCCTTCAGCTTGTCAGAGCCGTTCAGCCCGATATTGGTCTTGTCCCAGTCAAGGCCGACACCGGCGACCCACTTGCCGAAGTCATAGTCGTAGCCACCGCTGAGACCGTATACTGCCCCATGACCGCTGTTGCCGGTCCCGGCCTTGGCATGGCCATAGCCGAGGTCGGCGCCGATCCAGCCGCCGGTCCAGTCGGTTCCGGCCGGCGCGACCGGCACAGGGGCCACGGCCACCGGCGGTTCCATTTTGGGCGCGGCCATGCCGCCCGCAAAGGCAGGTGCTGCTAGGCCCGCGCCCAGAAGGGCCGACAGTGCGAGGCCCGAAGCAGTAGTGAATTTCATGCTCATCTCAATCTCCTGATCATTCCGGGCCGTCGGCAATGGCGTCGTCGCGCACGATCATCTCGTGGCCCAAGCGACTATCTAGCCGCTCTGCTGCCGAACCCAAGCCATGTGCACAGGGTCGTGATCGGCCGTGCGAAATCCTGCCGCCGATGCGCTGCAACTCGCCGAAATCATCGGCGCCTTTTGGCCGCAGGATCGCTTTACAGGCGGGTTTCCTCACTCTAAAGTGATTATATGTCAGATAGTTAGGCATCCCATGCAATTCCGCCATGCAAGGCCGGCAAAGCTCGCCCCGTGCCGCCAGCCGAAAGGGTCGCAGGCATGAGCCGGCAGAACCGCGTGACGCCGCTGGCCGAGATCGTCGCCGCCCCCGGGCGCGGGCTTCTTACCGGCAACCGCGGCTGTCTGGTCGACGGCCGGGGGCAGATGACCGGGCGCCGCTGGACCAGCACCGCCTGGATCGCCTGCACGTTGGCCTACAAGGGCGTCCGCCGCCCGTTGATGCAGCCGCGCACCTGGACCGAGTTGTTCTTTCTCGACGAAGCCGTGGCGCTTGCCGCCGGCCACCGCCCCTGCGCGCTGTGCCGCAGGGGCGACTATCGCCGTTTTCAGGAGGCCTGGGCCAGCGCCAGTGGCGCGACCTGCGGCGCAAAGGACATCGACAGGGCGCTGCATCGGGCGCGCCTCACGCCCGAGCGGCACCAGTGCCGCCACGGCGCCGTAATCTGCGCACTGCCCGACGGCAGCTTCATCCTGCAGGGCGGCACCCCGATGCTGATCCGGGGCGCGTGGCTTTTCCCATATCGGCCAGATGGCTACGGCCCCCCTGTGCGGCGCCCTGGCGATGGCACGGCCGAGGTTCTGACGCCGGCGCCAACGGTCGCGGCCCTGGGCGCGGGCTATCGGCCCCTCTTTCACCCCTCGGCGTCCTGATCGCCCGCCGGCATGTCGCGGACAGGCAAGAACCCGGGCCCGGAACCGGCAGACTGATCGGCAAAACTCACAAATTTGGCCGGAACCGCAATGAACGCCCCCGATTATGCCACGCTGATCGACGCCGAAACCTGGGCGTTCATACGCGCCACCGAAAGCTGGTATCCGCCCGAAACGGCGACCTTTTCCATCGACCGTCAGCGTGCGATATACGATGCGATGTGCCGCGCCTTTCACCGGGGATATCCTGCCGGCGTGGCGGCCACTGACCGCGCCTTTGGCGGTGTGCCCTGCCGCATCTACGAAGCCGCCCTGCCCCGCGCCACGGTCGTCTATTTCCACGGCGGCGGATTCGTTGTCGGCGGGCTTTCAAGCCATGACGATGTCTGCGCCGAAATTTGCGCCTCGAGCCACTGCCGGGTCGTTTCGGTCGATTACCGGCTGGCGCCCGAGCACCACCACCCTGCGCATTTCGACGATGCCCTGGCCGCAACCCGCGCCGCGGCCGCGAATTTTGGCGGCGCCCTGATCCTGGCGGGCGACAGCGCGGGCGGCAACCTTGCCGCCGCCGTCGCCCATGCCGGGCGGCGCGACCCGCTGGATCTGCGCGGGCAGGTGCTGATTTACCCTGGCCTCGGCGGCGCGCGCGATAGGGGCAGTTACCTGACCCATGCCAACGCCCCGATGCTGACTGCGGACGACGTCGATTTCTACGCGCGGACCCGGTTCGCCGATGGACGGGAGCCGGCCGGCGACCCGACCGCCCTGCCCCTTCGGGACCATGATTTTTCCGGCCTGCCGCCGACCCTGGTCTTTGCCGCCGAATGCGACCCCCTTTGCGACGACGGACCCGCCTATGCCGCGCGGGTGCGCCAGGCCGGCGGGCACGCCCATGCGATCGTCGAACACGGCCTTGTCCACGGCTATCTGCGCGCCCGCCATACCGTTGGCCGCGCCGCCGCCAGCTTTGCCGCGATCTGCGACGGGATCGGTGCCCTTGCCCGCGACGAAATTCCCTGGCGCGGGGCATTGTGACCGCACATCGAAAGGAGAAACGAACATGACCCATCACGACCGCACGAACCTCGGCCATCTGACCGAACGGGCCGACCTGGCCGCCGCCTTTCGCTGGACGGCGCGGATGGGCATGCACGAAGGGGTTGCAAACCACTTTTCGCTGGCGGTGAACGAAACGGGCAGCCGCTTCCTGATCAACCCGTTCGCGCGCCATTTTGCCCGCATCCGCGCGTCGGACCTGCTTTTGATCGACGCCGACGACCCCGAGGTGATGCGCCGCCCCGACGCGCCGGACCCCACCGCCTGGGGCCTGCATGCCACGCTGCACCGGGTGTGCCCGCACGCGCGCTGCGTGATGCATGTCCATTCGATCCATGCCACCGTGCTGGCCTGCCTGGCCGACAGCCGCCTGCCGCCGCTCGACCAGAACTGCGCCATGTTCTTCAACCGGCAGGTGGTTGACGCCGGCTATGGCGGCATGGCGTTCGAGAACGAGGCCGCCCGCTGTGCCGCCCTGCTGTCGGACCCGAAGGTCAAGACCCTGATCATGGGCAATCACGGGGTGCTGGTCATCGGCGATACAGTCGCCGACACGTTCAACCGGCTTTACTATTTCGAGCGCGCCGCCGAGACCTATATCCGCGCCCTGCAAACCGGGCGGCCGCTGCGCATCCTGCCCGACGACGTTGCCGAAAAGACCGCGCGGGAATGGGAAGATTATCCCCCCACCGCCGGGCATTTTCTGGCCGACCTGCGCGCGATCCTCGACGATGAGGAGCCCGGCTACCGGGATTGACCCCGGCAGCCGGACCCGGTCAGTTCCCGGCGCTTTCCATCTTGCGGTGCGCGATCACCTCTTCCAGCCAGCCCAGCCGCATTTCCGGCACCGACGACAGAAGCAGGTCGGTGTAGTCGTCGAATGGCGGGGCCAGCACGTCCGATTTCGGCCCATAACGCACCACCTGCCCGCGATACATGACAGCGATGCTGTCGGCGATGGATTTGACCGTGGCAAGATCGTGGGTGATAAAAAGATAGGCCACGTTTTCCTGGGCTTGCAGGTCCAGGAGCAGCTTCAGGATACCCTCGGCCACCAATGGGTCGAGCGCCGATGTCACCTCGTCGCAGATGATCATCTTCGGTTTGGCCGCCAGGGCGCGCGCGATGCAAGACACGTTGCTTCTGCCGGCCCACAGTTCGGCCGGATAGCGGTCGGCGAATCCCTTGCCCATCTCGATCTGATCGAGAAGTTCCTGCACCTTCCTGTTCCGCGCATCCCCGCGCAGGCCAAAGTAGAATTCCAGCGGGCGGCCGATGATCGTGCCGACGGTTTGGCGCGGATTCATCGCCGTGTCAGCCATCTGATAGATCATCTGAAGTTCGCGCAGATCGTCCTTGGTGCGGCCCGACAGGGCCGGGCTCAGCTGGCGTCCGGCAAAGATCATCCTGCCTTTCGATGGCGGCAAGAGCCCGGTTATGGCACGGGCCAGGGTCGACTTGCCCGACCCGCTTTCCCCGACCACGGCCAGTGTGTGCCCCGGCTCGAGTTCGACCGAGATGTTTTTCAGGACATCAATCGCAACCGACCGATACCGCGCCGTCACGTTTTCGACCCGCAGCACCGGCGCGCTGCCCCTAGGTTTCTCGGGGTGCTCCTTGGACCGCACCGAAACCAGGGCGCGCGTATAGTCCTCGTGCGGGGCATTGATGATCTGGTCAGCCGTCCCCAATTCGACGGTCTTGCCATGGCGCAGCACCATGATTTCGTCGGAAACCTGCGCCACGACGGCGAGGTCATGCGTGATATAGAGTGCGGCCACCCCGGTATCGCGGATCGCTTCCTTGATCGCGGCTAGCACGTCGATCTGGGTTGTCACGTCCAGCGCCGTCGTCGGTTCGTCAAAAACCACGAGGTCAGGCTTGGGGCACAGCGCCATCGCCGTCATCACCCGCTGCAACTGCCCGCCCGAAACCTGGTGCGGATAGCGCTGGCCGATGGTCTCGGGGTTCGGCAGCCCGAGCTTGCGGAACAGCGCTACCGCCCGCGCTTCGGCTTCGGCCCGGCTGGCAAGCCCGTGCATCAGCGTCGCTTCGACCACCTGGTCCATCAGCCGCTTGGCAGGATTGAACGACGCGGCGGCAGATTGCGCCACATAGGTCACCTCGCGCCCGCGCAAGTTGCGCAGGCCAGCCGTCCCGCCCTTGAGGATATCGCGCCCGTTGACTAAAACCTCGCCTCCGGTAATGCGCACCCCACCGCGGCCAAAGGCCATCGAGGAAAGCCCGATGGTCGATTTCCCGGCCCCCGATTCGCCGATCAGGCCCATGACCTTGCCGGGTGCGAGGGTCAGCGACACGCCATCGACGATGGTGACGTCACGCGGCTTTTCGCCCGGCGGATAGACAGTGGCCTCGATCTTGAGCTTGCGAATATCGAGAAGTGGTTTATCGGTCATGTCACGCACCGCGGCCCCCTTTCAGACTTGTGGTCCGGTTCAGCACCCAGTCGGCCACCAGATTGACCGAGATCGCCAGAATGGCGATTGCCACCGCCGGCACCAGGGCGGCCGACACGCCATAGACCAGACCCTCCTTGTTTTCCTTGACGATCCCGCCCCAGTCGGCCGCGGGTGGTTGAACGCCCAGGCCCAGGAACGACAGGGTCGAGATGAAAAGGACCGCGAAGATGAAGCGCAGGCCAAGCTCTGCCACCAGCGGCGACAGCGCATTCGGCAGAACCTCGCGGAAGATGATCCAGCCGGTGCCTTCGCCCCGAAGCCGGGCGGCCTCGACATAATCCATGACGGTGATGTCGACCGCGACCGCGCGCGACAACCTGAAAACCCGCGTCGCATCGAGAAAACCCATGACCAGGATCAGGATCGTCAGCGTCGTCGGCATGACCGACAGGATGACAAGGGCGAGGATCAGCGACGGAATCGCCATGACAAGATCGACGGTGCGCGACAGCGCCTGATCGGCCCAGCCTCCCAGCACCGCCGCCGAAAAGCCGAGGATCGAGCCGGTGATGAAGCTGACCGCCGTCGCCATCGTCGCCACGAAGATCGTCGTCCGCCCGCCATAGATCATCCGGCTGAACAGATCGCGGCCGATGGAATCGGTTCCCAGAAGGAACTTCTGCGACCAGGGTTCCCAGCTGTCGCCGACCACATCGGCCATTCCGTAAGGCGCGATAAGGGGGGCAAAGATCGCGGTCAGAAAGAAGGTCGCCGTGATGATGAGCCCGATCAGGGCCGACAGGGGAATTCGTCTCATTTCGGATGCCTCAGTCTGGGATTGGCGAGGATCGAGACCACATCGGCGAAGATGTTCAGCCCGATATAGACAGCGGCGAATACCAGCCCGCAGGCCTGCACCACCGGCACGTCGCGTTTGGCCACATGGTCGACCAGGAACTGACCCATGCCCGGATAGACAAAGACCACCTCGACCACCACCACCCCGACGACAAGATAGGCGAGGTTCAGCATCACCACGTTGACGACCGGCGCCACCGCGTTGGGGAAGGCATGGCGCGCGATGATGGCGAACGGACGAAGGCCCTTGAGCTCGGCCGTCTCGATATAGGGCGATTGCATCACGTTCAGGATCGCGGCTCGGGTCATCCGCATCATGTGGGCCAGAACGACCAGCACCAGCACCATGACCGGCAGGACGATCGCATGCAGTTTGTCCCACAGGCTCATGCCCGGAAAGATCGTCGAGATCGGCGACAGAAGCCGGAATTTCACCGTCAGAAGATACATCAGGATATAGCCGACCACGAATTCCGGCAGCGAGATGGTGGCCAGGGTGATTCCGGAAATCAGCTTGTCCGGCCAGCGATTGCGGTAGCGCACCGCCACAAGGCCAAGCGAGATGGCCAACGGCACGGCGACAACCGCCGCCCAGAAGGCCAGAAACAGCGTATTGCCCAGCCGTTCGCCGATGGCACTGGCTATGTCGTCACCGTTGGTCAGCGCCTTGCCGAGATCGCCGTGCAGAATGCCGAACAGCCAGTTGAAATAGCGCGTCAGCGGCGGCACGTTCAGCCCCAATGCCTCGCGCAGGTTGGCAAGCGACTCGGGCGTGGCCGACTGGCCAAGGATGGACTGGGCGACATCGCCCGGCAACATTTCGGTCCCGACGAAAATCAGGACCGAAACCGCCAGCAGCAGCACCAGTCCGAACCCGAGCCGTTGGAGCACGAGCTTAACAACGGGATGCATAGGCCGCTTCCCCCGTGGCTGCGCCGACATGCGGCACCAGGGCCGTCTGCCAAGAATCTCTCAGGAAATCAGCTATTTCAGGCATATTTGGTCCCCCTGGGTATAGAACGCTTCGGGTTGCGGCTGGCTGGCCGCTCCCGGTGGTCTTTTCCTTGAGCGGGCGTCGCGCAACTGCCGCGCGCGTAAGCCCTGCACCCCGCCCGGCCAATCGGGCCGGACGGGGCGGGTATGCGCTGGACAGATCAGGCCATCCAGGTCTTGGACGAGGCGAAGCCGCCCATCATTTCGAAGTTCGCATCTTCGACCCAGCCAGCAATCGCATCGCTATAGGCGTCGATGAAATCGTTGAACATCGGCACGACAACACCACCCTCTTCCCACAGGATCTTGGCCATCTTGGAATACATCTCCTTGCGCTTGGCCTGATCCAGTTCGCTGCGCGCCTGAAGCAGCAGCGCGTCGAACTCCTTGTTCTTGAAGCGGGTATCGTTCCAGTCGGCGGTCGAAATATACGCGGTCGAATACATCTGGTCCTGAACCGGCCGCCCTTCCCAGTAGCTGGCACAGAAGGGCTTCACGTTCCACACGTCGGACCAGTAGCCATCGTCCGGCACCTTCTTCAGCACCAGCGGAATACCAGCCTTCTGGCACGAAGCCTGCCACAGCGTCGCGGCATTGACTGCCCCCGAGAATGCCGTATCGGCGACGATCAGTTCAATCGGGCTGCCGTCATGACCCGACTTCTTGTAATGCTCGGCCGCCTTCTTCAGGTCAAACGGGCGCTGCGGCAGCTTGTCGTCGAACAGCGGGTAGGCCGCGTTGATCGGAATGTCGTTGCCGATCGAACCGTAGCCATCGAGGATCTTGTCGACCAGTTCCTTGCGGTCGATCGAATATTTCAGCGCCAGACGCAGATCTTTGTTGTCGAAGGGCGCCGTGTCGCAATGCATGATGAACACATAGTGGCCACGTCCGGCCACCGCCGACAGGTGCATGCCCGGCGCCTTGCCCAGAAGCTTGGCGACCTTGGGATCAACCGTGTTGATCATCTGGACCTGGCCCGACTGAAGCGCCGAATTGCGGGCGGTCGAATCGTTGATCACGATGATCTCGACCCCATCGTAGTAACCGCGATCCTTATCCCAGTCGTCGGCATTCTTTTCGAATTCGAACCGCACACCGGCCTGCGCGGTCTTGAGCTTGTAGGGGCCGGTGCCGATGGCCGCATCCGCTTTGTCCATGCCGCCCTTGGGCTGGATCACCAGGTGATAGTCCGACAGAAGATACATCAGGTCGGCATTGCCGCCATCGGTGGTGATGATGACATTGTCGCCGTCAGCCTTGATTTCCTTCAGGCCCTTCATGATGCCCGCGGCGCCCGATTTGGTGTTTTCGTCCGAATGGCGCTTGTAGGTGGCGACAACATCGTCCGGGGTCATTTCGGAGCCGTCGTGGAACTTGACGCCCTTTCGGATCTTGATCGTCCACTCCGACGCATCCTTGTTCGGCTTGAAGGATTCAGCCAGCCGCGCCTCGACCTTGCCATCGGGAGAGACTCTCACCAGCGTATCGCCCCACTGGCGGTTGACCGCAGCGCCCACTTTGTTCGTGGTAAGGGCCGGGTCGAGCGTATCGGTTGTTTCGCCGCCCCCAAGACCCATCTTCAGAACGCCGCCCTGCTTCGGCGTTGCGGCCATCGCCGCCTTGCCAAGGGCCGAGGCCCCCACAACGGCTGCGGCGCCAATCGCCGCCGTCCGCGTCAGAAACGACCGCCGGCTGAGACCGCCCGCGTCGATGAATTCCACAAGTTTCGCAAGATCGTCGTTCATTGATATCTCCCTTTGGTTTTCAGTCCTGTTTGAGTTTTTGCTTGACTGCCGAGTCAACCTTGACAGGTCTCGCCTGCAATTCAACCTAAAAAATGCCAGTCGTCCCAGTCAGATATGGTCGCGGGGGATGCTCTCCCTATGGTTGCGAGAATAGATTTCCCGGTCCCCTTCGTAGGCTTCGATACGGGCCGAAAGGTGGAACTGCGTCGCGTCCGACCACATGCTGCAGACCGCCTCGGTGCGCAGCCTGCGGCCATCGCGCTCGACGACTTCCGTCCAGTGCACCGCGCCACGCGCTGACAGGGGATCGTCGGGGTGTATGTCCCAGCGTTCGCGCGCGATCGATCCTGCGATACCGCCGTGGTCAAGGTTTTCATGTTCGCCGAAATCATCCTCGATGATAAGGCTGACAATCCCGGTCCGCTGGTCGATCTCGGTCCGGCGGACATGATTATCGGGCCGGATCTGGCGCAGCCGCAAGGGCTTTGCCGCTTCCGCTGGCGGAAACGTGATTTCGTCCCCGTCGGCGCGGACGCGGCGCACCGGCAGGTCGAGCCACCCGCCCGTCAACGTCAGCGTCGCGGCATCGGGTGACGGCCAGATCATCGGCCAGTAGGCCGACGAAACCGCCACCCGCAAGCGGTGCCCGGCCGGCAGCCGATAGGCGATATGGTCGAGCGCGACACGCACCTCCACCTCTTCGCCAGGAACCAGCGGCTCGGGTGTGGCATGGCCGGTCCGGTGCGTCAGGTTCAACACCCCCCAGGTGATGCGCGTCGCGGCGCCATCCGGGTGGATATGGTTCAGCCGGACGGCGATCTGCGCCAGAGGCTTGTCCGAAGACAGCCGAAGCCGCAGGACGGGTGCGCCGACGATATCGGTTTCCTCGAACGGCGCGCTGTCGAAACACACCGACAGGGCATCGTCGCGGCGCTGGTCGCCCGGCATTTCCGGGCCGAGCCAGATCGCGCAATATTCGCCGCCGTCCATGCCGCAATCCTGCGGACTGGCCAGCGTAAGGCTAAAATCGCCGTCCGCACCCAACGTTCCGGGGCCAAGCGGCAATATCTGCGTCTCGATGTTCGGCGATGGCCAGGACGGCTCGGCAATCCAGCGCCCGGGGCGGCTTTCATACCAGCTGGCCGGGCGCACTCCGTCCATCAGATAGAGTCGGCAGGCCGGATCATCCGCGACCCCGGTCGGGATATCCTTCAGCCAGCGATCCCACCAGCGCAGCGCCTCTTGCAAAAAGCCGATGCGCGGATGGGGCACGGCGAAATGCGGATATTTGTGCACCCAGGGGCCGACGATGCCCTTCACCGGGCTTGTGATGTTTTCAACGAGTTGCGGCACCGCGTTCTTGTAGGCATCGCCCCACCCGCCGACCGCCAGAACCGCCGCCTTGATCGCCGGGTAATCCTCGCACACCGACCCGTGGCGCCAGTAGGCATCGCGCCGCTGGTGGCGCAGCCATAGTGCCGGCAGGAACGGCTCGGCCCCCAGCCGCTCCCTCCACAACTCGTGCCATCCCTGGCGCAGGGCGGGATCGGGCGGGCGCGACGAGTAGGCCCACATCGTCGCCCCCCAGCCCAGATTTTCGTTGAGCAGACAGCCGCCCTTGTAGTGGATGTCGTCGGCATAGCGATCGACCGTCGAGCACAGCGTGACGATTGCCTTCAGGGGCTCGGGCTGCAGGGCCGCGACCTGAAGCGAATTGAACCCGCCCCAGCTGATCCCCATCATACCGACCCGGCCATTAGACCAGCCCTGTGCGGCGATCCAGGCGATCACCTCGACGGCGTCGGAAAGCTCCTGCGGGGAATATTCATCCGCCATCAGCCCTTCGCTGTCGCCATTGCCGCGCATGTCGACACGGAAAGAAGCATAGCCATGCCCGGCGAAGTAGGGGTGGGTCAACGCATCGCGCACCGCGGTTCCGTCGCGTTTGCGATAGGGAAGGAATTCCAGGATCGCCGGAAACGGCCCCTTACCCTCTGGCATCCAGACCCGCGCCGAAAGCCGGGTTCCGTCGGCCAAGACGAGCCCGACGTCGGCGTTTTCAGTAACCTTGTGCGGAAATTCCTCAACGATTTTCATGATCCGCAGCTCCCCGCTAGGTGAGCGGACATTGGCGATATGGCCCTGAAACACTGGCTCGAACGCGACGTTCCACATCCATAGGCGACCTGCCTCTGCCGCCAGTCTGCCCGGCGGCGGTGTGCGCCGCAAAGAGTCGCGTACAGACAAGATGACTGCGCCCGGCGCGCCGCATAACCAAGGCACCGGCACGCAAGGAGGCAGAGCGCATGGCCCGACCCAACATCCTGATCCTGATGGTCGATCAGCTGAATGGCACGCTCTTTCCCGACGGCCCGGTCGACTGGCTGCATGCGCCAAACCTGCGCCGCCTGGCCGACCGCTCGGTGCGCTTCGCCAACTGCTACACCGCCTCGCCGCTCTGCGCGCCCGGGCGCGCCTCGTTCATGTCGGGCCAGCTGCCTTCGCGCACGCGGGTCTATGACAATGCGGCGGAATTCGCGTCCGACATTCCGACCTATGCCCATCATCTGCGTCGCGCCGGCTATCATACTGCGCTCTCGGGCAAGATGCATTTTGTCGGCCCCGACCAGATGCACGGCTTCGAGGAACGCCTGACCACCGACATCTACCCCGCCGATTTCGGCTGGACGCCCGATTACCGCAAACCTGGCGAGCGCATCGACTGGTGGTATCACAACCTCGGGTCGGTCACCGGCGCCGGCGTAGCCGAAATCACCAACCAGCTCGAATATGACGACGACGTCGCCCATCAGGCGATCCAGAAGATCTACGATCTGTCGCGCGGCCTCGATGCGCGACCCTGGTGTCTGACCGTCTCGATGTCGCATCCGCACGACCCTTACGTCGCGCGTCGCCGCTATTGGGACCTCTACGAAGGCTGCACCCATCTGACGCCAGAAACCGACGCCATCCCCTACGAGGCGATGGACCCCCATTCGCAACGTCTCATGGACGCGAGCGACTGGCGCGCCTCGTCCATCACGCCCGACCATATCGCGCGCGCGCGCCGCGGTTACTTCGCCAATATTTCCTACGTAGACGACAAGATCGGCGAAATCCTCGGCGTTTTGGAGGCGACGCGGCAAGAGGCGATCGTGATCTTTACCTCGGATCATGGCGACATGCTGGGCGACCGCGGCCTGTGGTTCAAGATGAATTTTTTCGAAGGCTCGGCCCGTGTGCCCCTGATGATCGCGGCCCCCGGCCTGACGCCGGCCCGGGTGGCGCTGCCGGTCAGCACGCTCGATGTGACCCCGACGCTGGCCGCGCTCGCCGGCATCTCGATCGACGAGGTGCGGCCCTGGACCGACGGCACCAACCTGGTTCCGGTGGCGACAGGCGCCCCCCGCGATCCGGTGCCGATGGAATATGCCGCCGAAGGCTCCATCGCGCCACTGGTCTGCCTGCGCGAGGGCCGCTGGAAATACCAGGCCTGCGCTGCCGACCCCGAGCTTCTCTTCAACCTCGACACCGACCCGCGGGAACGCTCCAACCTTGCGCCCGATCCGGCCCACGCCGGCACGCTCGCGCATTTCCGCGCCCTCGCCGCCAACCGCTGGGACCTGGCCCGTTTCGACGCCGAGGTCCGGCAAAGCCAGGCCCGCCGCTGGGTTGTCTACCAAGCGCTTCGCAACGGCGCCTATTTTCCCTGGGACTACCAGCCGCTCCGCGCCGCGTCGGAACGCTACATGCGCAACCATATGGATCTGAACGTGCTCGAGGACAGCAAACGGTTCCCACGCGGAGAATGACGCGGCAAGGGCAGCGGGGGTTTCACACCCCCGCACCCCCGTGGAGTATTTCGGCAAAGAAGAATCCCGACCGGGTTTCTTCTTTGTCCCAATACTCGAGCCCGGTGGACGGAGGGCGGGGCGACCGGCGATCAGCGCCCCCTCCAGACCGGATCGCGTTTTTCGGCGAAGGCGCGGGCGCCCTCGAGCTGGTCTTCCGAGGAATAGAGCCGGTCTACCGTCGGCATCAGCCGCCTGGTGATGCGGTTGAGCGCATCCTGAAAGCGCATGTTTTCGGCCTCGCGCACCACTTCCTTGATCGCCGCATAGACAAGAGGCGGGCCGCTTTCCAAAAGCCGCGCCAAGTCCCAGGCCTTGTGCAGAAGGTCGGACGGCCTGGTGACTTCCTTCACGATGCCCCAGCGGAACGCCTCGTCGGCGTCGAACCACCGGCCGGTCAGAAGGAGGTCCATGGCGACGTGATAGGGGATGCGCTTGGGCAGCTTGATCGACGCTGCGTCGGCGACCGTGCCGGACCGGATTTCGGGCAAGGCAAAGGTCGCGGTGTCGGAACACAGGATCAGGTCGGCCGACAGCGCCAGCTCGAGCCCGCCGCCGCAGCAGATGCCGTTGACCGCCGCGATCACCGGCTTGTTGAGGTTTGGCAGTTCCTGCAAGCCGCCGAATCCGCCCACCCCATAGTCGCCGTCCACCGCGTCTCCGCCCGCTGCCGCCTTCAGGTCCCAGCCCGGGCAAAAGAATTTCTCGCCCTCGGCGCGCAGGATCGCCACCCGCAGGCTGTCGTCATCCCGAAAGGCGCGAAAGGCGAGGCCCATGATCCGGCTGGTCACCAGGTCGATCGCATTGGCCTTGGGCCGGTCGAGCGTCAGTTCGAGCACCGCGCCCTCCCGCCGGGTGCGGAACGGGCCAGCGGTCAGCATTTTCATCTCAGCCATCAGTCTGCCTTTCGGACAAGTGCATCGACCGCGACCGCACCTTCGGCGCGGACGAGGATCGGGTTGATTTCGATTTCATCTAGGTCCGGGCGCGCCAGCATCAGCGCGCCCAGCCGGGCCGCGATAGCGGCGACCGCCGCCATGTCCGCCCTGGGGCGGCCGCGATAGCCGTCAAGAAGCGGCCAGAGCCGCAGCCTGCGCAGCGCGGCCAGAACCTCGGCCGTGTCAACCGGCAGGATCAGGGTGACGGTATCGGCCAGAACCTCGGCCGCGACCCCCCCCATCCCGACCGTCAGGCTGACCCCATAGACCGGGTCGCGGCGCAGCCCCAAAAGCACTTCGGCGACAGCGCCAGTCACCATCTCCTCGACCAGATATCCGGCCGCACCTGTCATCTCGGCCTCGCCCGCCAGCGACATCAGCCCCAGCCTGACCGCCCCCGCCTCGGTCTTGTGGGCAAAGCCAAGCCCCTTCAGCGCGAAGGGCGGTCGCAGGCCCGCCGCCTTTTTGCACACCTCGGCCAGTCCGGGGGCGGAAACCGCACGCGGGACCGGCACCCCGGCCTCGGCCAGAAGCGCCTTGCCTTCGACCTCCAACAGAAGCCGGGTCGTGCGTGGGGCAAGCGCTGCCGCCGGCCGCCATCCGGGCTTTCCGGCCGGGGTTTGCGCCGCCCGGATCGCGCCCAGCGCGGTTTCGAGCCCCATGAGCGGCGTGACACCCTGATCCATCATCGCGATTGCCCGATCCTCGTCGAAATTCTCGGGCAATGACGCGACCGGAAAGGCGGGCTTGCCGGTCGTGCGGGCAGCGCTGACGATCGCATCGAGGGCCGGCTGGAAGGATGCCGGATCGCACCGGTCCGGACGCGGCGGGTCGATGATATAGATCCCCGCGTCATAATCCCGAAGCATGGTGGTGAAGACGTCGGTGGTGCGCGGCCCATCCCCCCAGATGAATGTGTGATAGTCGAGCGGATTGGCGATCGTCACGATCGGGCCGAGAATTTCGCCCAACCGGGCGCGCGTCGCGTCGCTGGGGGGATCGAAGCGCAGACCCTGGGCTGCCGCCAGGTCGGCAACCAGGCCCGCCTCGCCGCCCGAACAGGAAAGCGAGCAGAGGCGGCGCCCGATCTGCCGCCCCTGAACGTGAAAAATCTTCAGTGTTTCAAGCAATTCCGAAAGGGTATTGACCTCGCAAACGCCTGCCTGCGCAAGAAAGGCCGACGAGGCCGCCCCCCCGCCCGCGAGCGACGCCGTGTGCGAGGCGGCAGCGGTCCGGCTGAGCTCGGTCTTGCCCGATTTGAGACAGACCACCCCCTTGCCGGCCGCCCGCGCCGCCTCGGCGAGCGCCGCAAAGGCAGGCGCATCGTCGATCCCCTCCACATACATGCCGATGGCCGTCACCCGGTCGTCAGCCAGCAGCGCCGCCGCCAGTTCGGCAAGCCCCACCTGGGCGGCATTGCCGAGACAGGCAACATAGGCCACCGGCAGGGCGCGCGCCTGCATGGTCAGGTTGATGACAATGTTCGACGACTGGCTGAGCAGCGCCACGCCTCGGTCGACCCGCCGCCCGCCGTGCTGGTCGGGCCACAAGAGCGCGCCGTCGAGATAGTTGATCACCCCGTAACAGTTGGGCCCCAGGATCGGCATGGTGCCAGCGGCCGCCACCAGGTCGTCCTGCAACTCCGGCTCCCCCGCCTCGGTCCAGCCAGAGGCGAAACATATCGCCCCACCTGCCCCCATGGTGGCGAGTTCCCGCACCACGCCGACCGTTGCGTGGCGGTTGACCCCGATGAATGTCGCATCCGGCACGCCCGGCACGTCACCGAGCGATGCATAGGCCTTCAGCCCGCCAATGGCAGCCTTGGTCGGATGCACCGGCCAGACCGACCCGCCAAAACCCATCTTGGCGCATTGGGCAATGACATTCTCGGCCCAGACCGAGCCCATGACGGCAATCGAGCGCGGGCGCAGCAGGCGGGAAAGGTCACGGCTCATCGCGCGCTCCGCTGCCACTCGGCGCGGCCGGGGGCGTTACCCCCAGACCCCCAGGATATTTGGGAAAAGAAGAAGGCAAAAACGCCCTGTCCGTCACCGGGCAAGGCGCCTTCTCCTTTTGCGGTCATCGGCGTCCCCGCCTGTACCGCAGGGCAAGCATCGCGCATTCTGATTAACATCTTCTTACTTCTTCTTTTCCCAAATATCCTCGGGGGGTGCGGGGGGCAGACGGCCCCCCGCTCAGGCCCCCAATGGCCGCAACAATTCGCGGCTGATGATATGGCGCTGGATTTCACTCGTGCCTTCCCATATCCGCTCGACGCGCGCATCGCGCCAGATCCGTTCGAGCGGCAGTTCGTCCATCAGCCCCATGCCGCCGTGGATCTGGATCGCCTCGTCGGCGATCATCGCCAGAACCTCGGTTGCCTTCAGTTTAGCCATCGACATGTCAGCCTCGGTGACCGTGCCCTGGTCGAACTTCCAGGCCGCCTCGCGGGTCAGTAGCTCGGCCGCCTTCAGTTCCATCGCCATGTCCGCAAGCTTGAAGGAAATTCCCTGGAATTTGCCGATCTGCTGGCCGAACTGTCGCCGCTCGGCCGCATAGGAGAGCGCGTGGCCAAGCGCGCGCTCGGCGCGGCCCAGGCAGGTCGAAGCGACCTGAAGGCGTGTGGCACCAAGCCAGGTGTTGGCGACCTCGAACCCCTTGTGGACCTCGCCGAGGATCTGACTCTTCGGCAACCGGCAATCGTCGAATTCCAGGACAGCATTCGTATAGCCGCGGTGGCTGACATTGCGGTAGCCGTCGCGCACCGAAAAACCCTTGGTGCCCTTGTCGACGAAGAAGGCGGTGATCCGCTTTTTCGGGCCGCGCGGGGTCTCTTCCTCGCCCGAGGCCATGAAGACGATGGCGAAATCAGCCAGGTCGGCATGGCTGATGAAATGCTTCGTGCCGTTCAGCACCCAGTCATCGCCGTCGGGTTTCGCGGTTGCCTTCATGCCGCGCAGGTCGGACCCGGCGCCGGGTTCGGTCATCGCAAGGCAATCCCATTTCTCGCCGCGGATACAGGGGTAGAGATACTTCTGCCGCTGGTCTTCCGTCCCGGCCAGCAGGATGTTCGACGGCCGCGCCACGCAGGTCCAGTGCAGCGCATAGTTGGCGCGACCAAGTTCCTTCTCGTAGAGAAGCCAGGTCAGCGTATCAAGGCCGGCCCCGCCCACCTCCTCGGGCATGTTCGCCGCGTAAAGACCGGCCTCTATGGCCTTGGCTTGCAACTCCTTTATCAGATCCATGCGCAGATGGCCGGTGCGCTCCACCTCGGCTTCGTGCGGATAGAGTTCCTTCTCGACGAAAGCCCGCGTGGTTTCGACGATCATCTCTTGCTCGGCGGAAAGACCGAAATCCATTGGCTGCCTCACGGGTCCGGGTTGATGGTAAAGCCGTCGACCGTCAGCACCTGGCCCGAGACCATGCGTGCCGCCGGCGAGGCGAGGAAGACGGCCATGTTGGCGACATCCTCGGCGTCGGACAGTCTGCCAAGTGCCGTGCCCGACGCGTAGCCCTTGCGAACCTGGTCGGCGGTCATGCCCTTGGCCTCGGCCTCGGCGGCGATGACCCTGTCGATCCGCGGGCCATTGACCGACCCCGGCGCGATGGCATTGGCGCGGATCCCATGCGGCCCAAGCTCCATCGCCGCCGTCTTCATCAGCCCGATCACCGCCCATTTCGCCGCCGAATAGGGGGCGCGGTATGGCGTGCCATAAAGCCCGGCGGTTGACGAGGTAAAGATCATCACGCCCGACCGTTGCGCCTTCATCATCGGCGCGGCATGCTTGGCCGCCAGCATCGCCCCGTCAAGGTTGACCGCCAGGCAATCGCGCCATTCGTCCAGCGGCATGTCCTCGATCGCGGCGGTCGGGCCCTTGATCCCGGCATTGGCGCACAGCACGTCGAGCCCGCCACAATCCTGCTTTATCTTGGCAAAAAGTGATTCCATTTCAGCCTCTTGCCGAACGTCCTTCAAGCTGCCGCGAACGCCGTCCGGCAGACCCGCAAGCGATGTGGCATCGACATCCGTCACCCACACCTCGGCACCGCTGGCGACGAAGGCCCTGGCCATGGCAAGGCCGATGCCACCCGCGCCCGCAGTGATCAGGACCCGCGTCATGTGCGCTGGCCAACGTGGCGGCCGGCCGCCTCCGGGCGCGGCAGGGCCTTGTGCGCATCGGCGATCGCCATCACCCGGCTCAGAACATGCGGCGCGGCCGGGCAGGTCTTGCCCGCCTTCATGTCCACATGCAGGAGCATCTGTTCGAGGGTCGCCACCGTCTCTTCGCCCTTGTCGATGCGGATGAACGTGTGGATGCGCTTTTCGTCGGCGGCAAGGATCTGGACCGACCCGGTCAGCCGGTCGCCCAGCCTGGCCTCGCCAAGATGCAGGATATGGGTTTCGGCGGTATAGTAGGAATGGCCGGCCTTCACATAGTCCATATCGGCGCCGATCAGCCTAAGGAAGTTGTCGCAGGTTTCTGATCCTGCGAACAAATACCGGCTTTCGGTCATATGGCCGTTATAGTCGATCCAGCCCGGAAGAACCTGCATGTGGGCCATCGCCATCGCTTCCGCCCTGGGCGCGGGAAGGTTGGCGGCGAGCATCTTGTCATGGTCTTTCAGCACCTTGCCGGCGCCCCAGTCGCGGTCCTTGAGGACGCGCAGGAAACCCACGAGGTTGCCGTCGCGGATCCGTTCCAGTTCGCGGATCGTGTAGCCGCCCGACTGCGCGTCGGACTGGCCGGCGATCAGGTCCACCAATTCTTCGGTGAATTCAGGGACATCCATCAGCTTGGTCCAGGGCCATTTCAGGCAGGGGCCGAACTGGGCCATGAAGTGTTTCATGCCCGCCTCGCCACCCGCGACGCGGTATGTCTCGAACAGGCCCATCTGGCCCCAGCGCAGGCCGAAGCCCATGCGGATCGCCTCATCGATCTCTTCGGTCGTGGCGACGCCATCCTTGACCAGCCACAAGGCCTCGCGCCAGACGGCTTCGAGGAAACGGTCTGCGATATGGGCGTCGATCTCCTTGCGGACATGTAGCGGGAACATGCCGATTTCGCGCAGGATTTTCTTTGCCTTTTCAATGACATTCGCGTCTGATTTCGCACTTGGAACAACCTCTGCCAGGGGCAGCAGATAGACCGGGTTGAACGGGTGGGCGACGAAGATCACCGACGGGTCGGCGGCCCCTTGCTGCAACTCGGACGGTTTGAAGCCGCTGGTCGAAGATCCGATCGGCACCCCATGGCTGGCCTGCTGAACCTGGGCAAAGACGCGGTGCTTCAACTCCAACCGCTCTGATACAGATTCCTGAATATAATCAGCTCCCTGCACGGCATCGGTAATGCTGGAGGCGAAGGAAAGCCTGCCCTCGGCCGGCAAGGGCACATCCGACAGGGCCGGCAGGCTGGCGCGGGCGTTGGCCAAGACCTCGCCGATCTTGCGTTCGGCTTCCGGATCTGGGTCGAAGATCGAAACGTTCCAGCCGTTCAGCAGGAATCGCGCCGCCCAGCCGCCGCCAATAACGCCTCCGCCGATGATTGCCGCCTTGCGTGTCATGTTGCCTCTTTCCTTGCTCGGCGGACCCTGTTCCACCGCTGTTCCTGACCTACGCGGAACGTTTTGCGCCCGCGTTCCTGGCGTGGACCGGCTCAGACGGTGCGTGGCGCCCGCTTGGTCAGCCCCAGTTTCGCCCGCACCTCAGCCGGTGTCATCAATCGCGCGCCCATGTTCTCGATGATCGTGCCGGCCCGTTCGACCAGTTGGGCATTGGTGGCCAGCTGCCCCTTGCCGAGCCAAAGATTGTCCTCCAGCCCGACGCGCACGTTGCCACCGGCCAGCACCGCGGCCGCGACGTACGCCATCTGGTCGCGACCCAGGGAAAAGGCCGACCAGGTCCAGTCGGCGGGCACGTTGTTGACCATCGCCATGAGGGTGTTCAGGTCATTCGGCGCTCCCCAGGGCACGCCCATGCACAGCTGGACCAGGGCCTGCGGTGCCAGCGTGCCTTCGCGGACCAGTTCCTTGGCGAACCACAGATGGCCGGTATCGAACGCCTCGATCTCGGGCTTGACGCCCAGATCGGTCATCATCTTGCCCATGGCGCGCAGCATGCCGGGCGTGTTGGTCATCACATAGTCGGCTTCGTTGAAATTCATCGTGCCGCAATCGAGCGTGCAGATTTCCGGCAGACAGTCGGCCACATGGGCCACCCGCTCGGTCGCACCGACCATGTCGGTCGCGGCGGCATTGACCGGGAACGGGCTTTCGGTGGTGCCAAAGACGATATCGCCGCCCATACCGGCGGTCAGGTTCAGCACCACATCGACAGCGGCATCGCGGATGCGCTCGGTCACCTCGCGGTAATAGGCGAGCTTGCGCGACGGCTTGCCGGTTTCTGGGTCGCGCACATGGCAGTGCACGACCGCTGCGCCGGCCTTGGCGGCGGCGATGGCGCTGTCGGCGATCTGCTTGGGCGAACGCGGCACATGCGGGCTGCGGTCCTGGGTGCCGCCGGATCCGGTGACGGCACAGGTGATGAAAACTTCCTTCGACATGGACAGCGGCATGGAATTCCTCCCTGGACTGGGACGAGCATAGCCTGCCCGGCGCGCGCTACTTCACATTTTGCGAAATAGATTTGTCGCTTTCCGCATGTTCCGCTGTTTACCCTGCGGGACAGGTCACGGAACCGGCCGCTGCCCCGCACATTTGCCCGATTGTGCCACGATCTGCACCCATTTCGAAAATTACCTTAGGTTGCGGCAACAAACCACCGCACGCGCGGCACAAATCCGCGCAAGCGCGCGCAAAACCCGCTAAGGTTGCCCAAGGGCCGACTCGTGTTCAAGCGGCCTTTTGACCAGTTTCTTGGTTGGCGGCCGCCCTTTCCCCAAGGTTTTTCAGTGTCATGAAGAAGATTTCCGTCGTCTCGCCCTGTTACAACGAAGAAGATAACGTCGAGACCTGTTACGAGACGGTCAAAGCCATTTTCGACCGCGAACTGCCGGGCTACGAGCGCGAGCATGTGTTTGTCGACAATGCCTCGTCGGACCGGACGGTCGAGATCCTGCGCGCCGTCGCTGCGCGCGATCCGCGCGTCAAGGTGGTGGTCAATGCCCGCAATTTCGGCGTCTTCCGGTCGACCTTCAACGGGCTGCGCCATGCGACCGGCGATGCGACGCTGGTGATGCTGCCGGTCGATCTGCAAGACCCGCCCGAACTGTTGCCAGAGTTCGTGAAGCTTTGGGAAAGCGGCTACGAGATCGTTGCCGGGGCGCGCTCGACACGCGAGGAAACCTTTGCCCTGCGCAGCGCGCGCAAGATCTTCTATCGGCTGGTCAATGCCCTGTCGGATTTCGAGCTTAGCCCCGACGTGGGCGAGTTCCAGTTGATCGACCGCAAGGTGCTGGACGCGGTCCTGCTCCATAATGACCACTACCCTTATATCCGCGGCATCATCGCGTCGGTCGGGTTCAAGCGGATCATCGTGCCCTATACCTGGCGGGCGCGAAAGCGCGGCGTGTCCAAGCACAACCTGTTCATGCTGATCGACCAGGCGCTGAACGCGATCTTTGCCTTCACCAAGGCGCCGATGCGGGCCTGCACCTTTGTCGGCACCGGAATTGCGACGGCCAGCATCCTGTTCGCCCTCTTCTCGGTCATTGCCTATTTCTTCGGTATCGGAGTGGGCCCGCGCGGGACGACGACGATCATCGTGGCGCTGTTCTTCCTGTCGGGAATGCAGCTTTTGTTCATCGGGATGCTGGGGGAATATATCACCTCGATCCACAACCAGGTGCGCGGCGGGCCGATGGTGATCGAGCGCGAAGTGATAAACGAGGCAGCAGAACCGGTCGAACCGGTTGTGGCAACAAGGGCAGTGAAACGGGCATGACAGACGAAATTCCCTTCCGCGCAAAGCTTCTGGGAAGCCTTGCGATCCTGTTCGGCCTGTGCCTGATGCTGGCCGCGATCTATGTGTCCGACGACATGATCGGCCGGCCGACGGCGCTGATCGACCGCTGGTATTTCGCAATCGGCGGGGTGGCGGCAGCGGCTTTCGGCGTCTGCCTGCGCCGGGGCGCGGCCGAGTTCGGCATTCTTGCCTTCTTCCTGATCGTCGGCGGCGCGGCGCAGCTTTACATCACCGACCCCCTGTGGTTCCCGACGCTGCATCTGAACCCCAAGAACTGGAAGGAACTGGCCACCATCGGCGTCATCGCCGCCGAGGCGCTGGCGGCGGCGATTTCGCTTGCCCGGTCGGGGCCGTCGTTCATCCTGGCAGAAACCCGCAGGCGGCTGGGGCTTGGCAAGGTGGCCACCCTGATCGCGCTGAGCGGCTTTCTGTCGGTGCCGATCATCATCTATGTGGCACGCGGCGCCGGGGTCGCCTATGCAGCACATGTGCTGGTCGGCAGCGTCCTGATCGTCATCCATCTGATGGTGCTGGCGGCGATGAGCCAGCTCAGAAGCCCGATCAGCGGCCTTTACCGCCTGTCGCCGCTGGTGCCGGCGACGGTGACGCTGGTCGTCAGCCTGATCCTCAGCTACTACGCGTTCGAGCGTATGCCCCATGTCGAGGACGAGGTGGCCTATCTCTTTCAGGCCAAGACCTTCGCCGGCGGTGCGTTGACGGTTGCGGCCCCGCCCGAAGTGGCCAGGCCGGGGCTCGACTATTACCTCTTCGACATCCAGAACGGCCGCTGGTTCGCGGCGACCCCGCCGGGCTGGCCGGCCGCACTTGCCATTGGCGTCGCGGCCGGCGTGCCGTGGCTGGTGAACCCGCTTCTGGCCGCCCTGTCGGTGCTGATGGCCCATGCGATCGCCAGCCGGCTGGCCAACCGCGATCAGGCCGATCTTGTGGCGATGATGATGGGGGCTTCACCTTGGCTCCTGGCGATGGCGGCCTCGCTCATGACCCATACGCTGACGTTGGCGCTGATGCTGTTCGCCTGGTGGATGCTCCTCAAGGCCGGCGAACGATCGCGCCACCGGATGCGGCAACTTCTGCTCGCCGGGCTGGCGATGGGCTGGATCTTCTGCACGCGCCCGCTTGACGGGCTGGTGATCGGCGGGCTGACGGCGGCATGGCTGTTCTTCGTGCAGCGCGCTGGCCTCGTCCGGCTGATGATCTATGGCGCGGGCTGTATCCTCAGCGGCGGCCTGGTGCTGATCTACAATGCCAAGATCACCGGCAGCGCGCTGTTGCAGCCCCTGACCGCCTATATCGACCGCAGTTGGGGACCTGGGGCCAATTCCTACGGGTTTGGGCCGAACATCGGCCCCCCGGGGGGCTGGGGCACGCTCGACCTCTGGCCGGGCCACAGCCCGACCGAGGCGGTGATCAACACGCTCAATCTGGCCTCCAACCTCCAGTTCGAGATGCTGGGCTGGAGCGTCGGATCGCTGACCCTGATCATGGCCTTTGCGCTGTGGCAAAAGCCCAACCGCAACGACTGGCTGATGATAGCGGTGGTCGCGGCGGTGGTGACTGCGATGTTCTTCTATTGGTTCGCCGACAGCTATTACATCGGGCCGCGCTACTGGTTCCTGGCATCGTTCCCGCTGTTCTACCTGTCGGCGCGCGGCTATCAGGCGGTGCGCGAACGGTTCCCCGATCAGGACGAGCTGGCCTTTGTGCGGATCGATTCGGTCTTCTGGTTCGCTTGCGTCTTTGGCTTCTGCGTGTTCCTGCCGTGGAGGGCGGTGACCAAATACTACGAATACGGCAGCTACCACCCGACGGTGCGCGAGGATGCGGCGGATGGGCGGTTCGCGGATTCGGTCGTTCTGGTCACCAAGAACGGCGATATCGGCGGCGCGCTGATGCTGAACGATCCCTGGCTGCGGGGCACGGTCTACATGCTCGACACCGGCAAGACCGACGAGGTGGCGCTGGCCGCAGCCTTCCCCGGTCGCAAGATCGTGCACTACCGCGCCGACTGGACCGGGAAATAGCGAAACGCCCCGCCGGGTGCGGCGGGGCGACCGGCTGGGCGCAGTGCGCTGTCAGTTCGGGCAGGTCCAGTCGGTGACAGTGAAATAGGCCGGGCTGAAGGTTTCCGTGTCGTGCAGCCAGGCGGCGCGCGTCGCGTCATAGCGGTTCACATATTCCCAGACGATCTTGCCGTCTGGAGTCACCTCGAAGGCGCGCCCCTGTTCTGCCTCGGTGATCATGATGTCGCCGTTCGGCTGACGCTGGTGCGTGCCGCGTTCGGGCGAAAACATCCGCTGGCCGTCGCGGCCGCCGTAAAGCACCTGCGTTTGGTTCGTTGCCGGATCGACCGACCATATCCGCGACCCACCGCCATAGCGCCCGTCAGGGCTGTCGTCGGAATGGTTGTCGAAGACGGTGATCTTGCCGCCCTTCTCGAAATCGGGGTCGTGCTGACGCAGCCACGGGCCGACCTTCCACCATTTGATCGTCGTGACCTCGGGGTCGGTGACCAGGATCATGTTGCGATTGCGCAGCGAGATCAGCAGGTCGCCCGCCTGGAACATCGGAAAATCGGCCGCCATCTGCGGCGACAGTTCCTCGACTTCGTTCAGATGGAACTCGCCATTGACACGGGTGTTGAACTGGCCGGTCGAGGTAAGCCAGGATTCCATGCCGTTCTCGATCATCAGTTGGGTCATGGCCTTGGCGAAGACCCGCTTGCCGTCGGGGTCGAACTTGTAGACCAGATCCTCCCAATAGGGCCCCGAGAAGGGCCAGGGAATGTCGCGGTTCGGCTTGTCGACATATTCGCCGCCGGAAACAACAATCCCGCCATTGGACAGCCAGTTCGGCGAATGGTGGGTGATCGTCTCTGCTGCCCATTTGACCTTGCCGCAGCGGTCCATCCGCACCAGCCCGCCGCTTTCGAAGGAAAAGACGATGTCGCCTTCGGGCGTGATGATCGTTCCATGGGTGATGGCATTCCAGTCGGTCGCGGGCGGGTCGCGGAAAAAGCCGGTATCCTTGTAGATTTCCTTGGCGCGCAGCACCCATTCATGCAGCACCGTCCCATCGCGGCGGATCAACTGGACCTTGTTGTCGTCCTTGAGGAACCCCGACAGAAGGATCAGGTCGTTCTGGTCGGCGGCGACATCGTTCACCGTGACACCCTGACCGGGATAGATCGCCGGGATCAGGAAATGGATCGGCGTCGTATGCCGCAGGTTGGGAATCTCCTCGTAAAGGGTCTTGGCATTGTCGAGCGTGCCCCAGACCGCGCGAAACAATCCGTTGTCCTTCTGCGCCGAATACATGCCGCCCACCAGCGTCAGCGCCAGCACCGAAACCGTGCCGCCGACAATGAACAGCCCCTTTGAAAAATCCATCGTCCCCATCCCCTTGCGCGCCGCAGCCGTCCCGCTACTTGCGGCCCAGAACTTGCTTGGCGATCTTGCCAAGGTCAAGGACCAAGCGCCCCTTGCCGTCTTTCGGCCAGTGCCCGCCGTTGCCGAAAAGCACATCGCGCGGGGTGCGCAAAAGCTCGGCGCCGGTGTCGTAGGGCAGGTGCTGGTTGCGCTGCTGGTCATAAAGCGCCATGTCGGCGACATAGAGCCCGTAGCCGTCGTAGCTGGCAAAGAGCGTGCCATCAGCAGGGGTGCCGTCGGTCAGGGGCTTGATCCGGTAATTGATGATCTGGCCCGGCACCTTGGGGAATTCGGAATAATACCACCAGGCGAGGGGCGCACCGAAGAAGCGCTGGCCGGGTTCGTCCTCGCCATAGCCGATCGGCAGAAGATCGTCGAACAGCGTGTGGAACGTGTCGAGCGCCTTGGGGTCGAAGCCGCGGAACCGCTCGCCATCGGCCGGGGTGGCGCTGGCAAAGCGGGGCCCATCGGTTTCGATAAAGGCGGCAAAGGCGCGGTCATGGGCATGGGTGCCCATGTCCCTGGGCCAGGCCAGCCAGAGCGAAGCGAGAAGCCCCGCCGCCACCAGCCAGCGCGCGCCCCGCCCCGCCATCAGGGGCGACCGCCACAGGACGATCAGCGGCAGGAAGACCACCGGGATGAAATGGTGCAGAAGGACCCGGTAAGCCTGAAAGTAGAAGAAGAAGAAAAAGACCACCGTCACCAGCGTCAGGGCCCGGGCCATCTGGTCCTGGCGGCGCCAGGTGAAAAGCGACAGGGCCGGCAGGATCCCGACCGGCACGGCCAGAAAGGCAAAGCGGTTCCAGTCGGTAAAGGAAATGTAGCGCAGGCGCTGCAAGACGCCCGAGGCGCCGAACTCCTCGCCCGGGATCGGCAGTCCGGCCAGGCTGACGACCGCAGGCACGATGTTGGTGACCAGCCCCGCCACAACCACGAGGCCCGCGGCAAAGATCAGTTGCCCGCGCGGGATGGGCCGCCAAACCACCGCCACCGCCACCGGCCAGAGCAGAAGGAAAAGCCCGCCCGTCGGCAGCGACAGGTGGGCCATCAGGCCCGCGACCAGCATCAGGACCCGGCGATCCTCGACGAAGGCGACGAGATAGCCGAGGAAACAGACCATCGCCAAGGTCTCGCGCACGGCCGGCATCGGGCTGTCGCCGAACCAGGCGTGATAGCCGCCCGAATAGATGACCGACAGCGAATAGAGATACAGCGTGGCGCCCAGCAACAGGTGATCGACGCCACGCAGCCGCGCCATCGGCCGGCCCCAGCGGATCAGCGCGGTGATCTGCGGATAGAGCAGCGCCAACGCCATCATGTGCGGAAGGCGCACCGAAAACTCGGTTTCGCCCCACAGCCGCACGAACCAGCTGTCGGGGATGACGAAGATGACCGAGGTCAGCCCCGGCTGCTGCTTGATGACACCTGCGGTGTCAGGCCAGAAGGGCCAAAGCGTATGGATGAACAGCCGGCTGAATTGCAGCGACCCCGACCCGTCGCCCGAAAAATTCTCCCAATAGAACTTCGGCGCCATGAGGACGAGGCAGGCCCAGAAAAGGCCGAGCGCCATCCAGATGTCGGCCTCTTGACCGGCAAGCTTCAGCCGCAGGTCCTGCCCCATGGAAAGGCGCAGGCCGGCGATCAGCAGGCAGGCCAGATCGGTGGCCAGCACCAGCGCGAAAAAGCCGTGGCCGGTCGGGATGATGCCGGTGGCAAGCTGGAACGCGGTGGTCACCGCGACTAGGACCGCGATCGCCGTCGCGAAGGCCGACAGGAACCACAGCGCCACGCCCTTGTCGCGGCCGAAGACGGCCGACAGGATCAGGCCGGGGGCCAGAAAGAAGATCGTGGTGGCAAGCGCGGTCAGCGGGGTGATGATGTAAAGCGCGAGCGCCTCGGACGGCAGGAAATAGGGATGCGGCCCCTGCCCCAGATCCCACATCCCCATGACGGCGCGCAAGGTGCCAAGCCCGGCCCAGGCCAAGGCCGCGGCGACAAGGACGGTCAGCGCCAGTTGAAGCGGGGCGGGGGTCGGCGCGGCGCGGCTCGGACGGATCATCGGGCGGTTCCTTTTTCCTTGGCGGTCGTGGTGGCAGGCGGCCGGGCGCGCCCGAAAAACGGCAGATGCCCGGTCAGAACGGCAGAAATCAACAGAAACGACAGGCAGGCCATCGGCAGGACCAGCAGTGCCTGGGCCACCAGCGGGGCCAGCCCGGCGCGCAGTGCCGTGCCAAGCGCCAGCGCGTTCAGCCCGTAGATCAGCCCATAGGCCCCGGCATAGGGCACGATCCGCCCAAGGCCCGCGGTGCCGAAGACCAGCCGCGCGTGGGTGGCGTAATTCCACAGGATGCCGATGGCAAACGCAACGGCAAGGGCCGGCTGCGGGCCAAGCCCGCCCAGCACCAGCGCAGCATAGGCAGCATAGCCGAAGGCGGTGTTCAGCACGCCCACGCCCAGGAACCGTGCGAACCGCGCGGCGGTCGTGTGACGGGTCAAGAGGCTGGCAATCGGGCCGGTCATGGCAGAGCCCCCTCTGCCCTCAGCGTCGCGGCCACGCCCGACGCCAGATCGTCGGTGGGGCGAAAGCCGACCTGGGCCCGCAGGCGTGACACATCGGCGACGATCAGGTCGGGGTCGCTCGCCGGGCGCGCCCGCGCGCCAAGGCGCACCAGATCGGCCCGTCCCATGGCCCCCGCCAGCGCGGCGATGACGTCGCCGACCGGGGTGGCCGCACCCGAAGCGACATTGACCGCGCCCGCCACAGGGCTGGCCAGAAGGGCGGCGAGCGCCCGGCCGAGATCGAACGTGCTGAGAAAGTCGCGCCTTTGCCGCCCGTCGGTGCAATCGACCGGGCGGCCGGCGGCCAGGCCCTTGATCAGGTCGCCGAACAGTCGCCCCTCGGGCTCGCCCGGACCATAGCAGAAGAACGGCCGCGCCCAGGCCAGCGACAGGCCAAGTGCCCCGGCCCCGGCCATGGCGGCCAGGCCGGTCGCGGCCTTTGCCGCGCCGTAAAGGGTGGCCGGGCGCAGGGCGGTGCTTTCCGCCAGGGGGCCGGCCGCCGCCTTCGACCAGTCATATTCCGCGCAAGAGCCGACCAGCACCGCCCGCCGTCCCCCCGCCCCGGCGAATGCCCGCAACAGGCCAAGGCTCGCCCCCACCCAATCGAGGTTCGCCGCCGCCGTCCAGCGGTCTTGCGGCCCGTCGTGCCAGGCAAGATGAACCAGATGGGTCGCCCGCGCCCGCGCCATCGCCCCGGCCACCGATGAAAGGTCGAGACAATCGAGCGCCACCCCCTCGGCCCCGCCGACCCCGCGACCCGATCGCGATGCGGCGAGCACCCGAAAGCCCAGGGCATCAAGGGGCGCGATCACCTGCCGCCCGATCAGCCCGGTCGCGCCGGTGACAAGGGCGACGGGCGCGGTCATGCGGTGACGCTGACATTCGGCACGGCGGTGACAAAGCGCGTGCCTTCGTGCCGCAGGTCGGCCAGCTGGCCCATGATCTCGGCCTTGAGGTTCCAGGGCAGGATCAGCACGAAATCGGGCCGCCGCCGGCGCAGTTCGTCCACGTCGAAGACCGGGACCTGGCTGCCGGGCAGCAATGTCTTCTGCTTGGCCGGGTTCCTGTCGACGCAATAGTCGATCATGTCGGCGCCGATGCCGCAATAGTTCAGGAGCGTGTTGCCCTTGGCGGCCGCGCCATAGGCGGCAACGGTCTTGCGCCCGTGATGGGCCGAGGTGAGGAAATCGACCAGACCGTCGCGCACCGCTTCGCAGCGGGCGGTAAAGCCCTGATACCCCTCGGCCCGGTCGAACTTGGCCTCGGCCTCGTCGGCCCGCACCTTGGCAACCCCCGGCCGCTGGGCATGGGCCGCCCCGTCCAGGCAGGCATAGACCCGCAGGCTGCCACCATGGGTCGGCAGTTCCTCGACCTCGAAGACGCGCAGGCCGGCGGTGGCGAAGATCTTTTCGACGGCGAGAAGCGACAGGTACGAATAATGTTCGTGATAGATCGTGTCGAACTGCACATGGCGGATCAGATTGAGCAGATGCGGGAATTCGACCGTATAGACCGCATCGCCTTGCAGAAGCGTGGCCACCCCCCGGACGAAATCGTTGATGTCGGGCACATGGGCCAGCACGTTCGCCGAACAGATCAGATCGGGGCGCCAGCCCTCGGCACGCAGGCGCTCTGCCAAGGCTTCGGTCCAGAATTCCACCAAGGTCGGCACGCCGCGCGCCTCGGCCGCGGCCGCGGTGTTGCCCGAAGGCTCGATGCCCAGAACAGGCACGCCTTCCTGCGCGAAATATTGCAACAGATAGCCGTCGTTCGAGGCAATCTCGATCACCAGGCTGTCGCGGCCGAGCCGCAGGGCATCGGTCATCTTGTGGGCATAGCTGCGGCAATGGGCCAGCCAGCTTTCCGAAAAGGACGAGAAATAGGCATAGTCGCCGTGAAAGATCGCGTCTGCCGGCACCACATCGTCGACCTGGCACAACCAGCAGGCTTCGCAGACCCGCGCATGCAGGGGATATTTCGCCTCGGGCTTGCCCGCGTCGCGCAGCGGCACATAGGAATTGGCCAGGGGCGACAGGCCGAGATCGACCAGAGTCAGCATCAGATCGGTGCCGCACGAGCGGCATTTCGGGGTCTTGGAAATGGTCATGTCAAAAATGCGCTTTCATATTCCGCGATCTGGTCGCGGCAAATGTCGGCAGCCGGGCGGCCCTTGGCCCAGCCTCCGTACCAGTCGGCAGTAAACCTGATGCAATCGTCGAACGCCAGTTGCGGCACCCAGCCGAGCTCTACCCGGGCGCGCGTGCAGTCGAGCCGCAGAAGCTTTGCTTCATGCACTCCCGCGCCGGCCTCATCAATCACGATCCCACCTTGTCCCAAGGCGGCAACCACGGCGCGCGCCACGTCGATCACCGCACGTTCGTCACGCCGGTCGGGGCCGAAGTTCCAGCCCGAGGCGGCCGCATCGTCGCCCGCCGCCAGCCTTTCGGCCACCATCAGATAGCCCCGGATCGGTTCCAGCACATGCTGCCAGGGCCGGACCGACCCCGGCGCGCGCAGCGTCACGCTGCGCGCCGCACCCAGGCAGCCGCGCACGATGTCGGGGATCAGCCGATCTTCCGACCAGTCGCCCCCGCCGATGACATTGCCGGCGCGCGCCGTGGCCACGCGGGCCGGATGGCCACCCGCCGCATCCGGGGCAAAGAAGCTTTTCGCCATCGACTGGACCGCAATCTCGCAGGCACCCTTGGACGCGGAATAGGGATCGCGCCCGCCCATAGGGTCGGTTTCACGATAGCCCCAGATCTGCTCGACATTGTCATAGGCCTTGTCCGATGTGGCCACGACAATGGCGGTCAGGTCCGGGCAGGCGCGCGCCGCATCGAGAAGCTGGACCGTGCCCATCACGTTCGACGCGAAGGTTTCGACGGGGTTTCGGTAGCTGCGCCTGACCAGCGCCTGCGCGGCAAAATGCAAGATCACCTCGGGCCGCGCGCTGGCCAGCGCGCGGTCGAGCGCGGCCCGGTCGTTCAGATCGGCGATGACCGACCGCACGCCCGGCAGGCCAAGCAGCAACCAGAGGTTCGGCTCGGTTTCCGGCGCATGGGCAAAGCCGGTGACCTCGGCCCCCAGGCGCGAAAGCCAGGCGGCCGCCCAGGCGCCCTTGAACCCGGTATGGCCGGTCAGAAAGACCCGCCTTCCTTGCCAGAAAGAAGGTGTCACGCCCAGACCTTCCAGGGTGCCTTGCCGCCGGCCCAATGTTCCTCAAGCTCCTGCTTTTCGCGGATCGTGTCCATCGGCTGCCAGAAGCCGCGATGTTCCCACGCACAAAGTTCGCCATCGTCGGCCAAGCCCCGGAGCGGCGCCTGTTCCCAGATGGTCGCGTCGCCGTCGAGATATTTCGCCACCTTTGGCGACAGGACGAAGAAACCGCCGTTGATGAGCCCCCCCTCGCCCACCGGCTTTTCGGAAAAGTCGGCCACGCGGATGCCGTCGAGCTTCAACTGGCCAAAGCGGCGCGGCGGCGGCACGGCGGTGACCGTGGCCATGCGCCCATGCGCCTTGTGAAAGGCGATGGACCCCTTGATGTCTACATCCCCGACCCCGTCGCCATAGGTCAGGCAAAACGCCTCCTGATCCTTCAGGTAGGGCATTACCCGGCCCAGGCGGCCGCCGGTCATGCTGTCCTGCCCGGTATCGACCAAAGTCACCTTCCAAGGGTCCGAGGTGTTGCGATGCACTTCCATGGCGCCCGATGCAAGGTCGAAGGTCACGTCGGAATTGTGCAGGTAATAGTTGGCGAAATATTCCTTGATCACATAGCCCCGGTAGCCCAGACAGACGATGAAGTCGGTGATCCCGTTGGCGGCATAGATCTTCATGATATGCCACAGGATCGGCTTGCCGCCGATCTCGACCATCGGTTTGGGGATGCGCACCGTCTCTTCGCTCAGACGCGTACCAAGCCCCCCCGCGAGGATAACGCATTTCATCGTGCAATCGCTTTCGAACAAAGATCTGAATGTTGCGCCGATCATCGGGCGATTGGCGGTGCGAGACAAGTTTATTGTCCGCGCCGGGCCGGCTGGTCAACGGGCTTCGTGCAATCCGCGATTGCCAAAACGATTGTCGCGGATTCGGTCACACAGGCGGGCATTTGGCCGCTCGTCCGGCCGCGCATGCCTATCATCCCGACGCCAACCGGGGTATAGAGGGGCGCGGGTTTTCCGCAGGCCCGTCCCCTGGGCCCGGGCCGCTTGTGGCTATTGAAGATGAGGGCAGGATGCGCCGTCGCAATTTCCTCTGGCTCGGGGCCGCCGCCACGGGCGCGGCCGCTCTTGGCAGCAGGATGGCCTATGCCAGCGCCGATATACGGCTTGATCCCGCCACGCGGTTCCAGACCATGCGCGGCTGGGAAACCACGCTCGAGGTCTTCTGGACCGAGGATTTCTCGCCCTTCCGCGCCGAAATCTACGACCGGCTGATCACCGAGGTCGGCATAACCCGGCTTCGGCTCGAGGTCTGGTCGGGGGCGGAAAACACCGACCGGTCGTTCGAGAATTTCCAGTCGGGCGCCATCGACATTCAGGGCTGGCGCGACCGGCGCTATTCGACCGTGAACGACGATGACGATCCGTTTCATATCAACTGGGCCGGATTCGATTTTGCCAATCTGGACTGGCGGGTCGAGCAGCATCTGCTGCCGATCCTCGAACGGGCGCGCGTGCACGGCCAGAAGATGGAGATCAACTTCACCTACGTGGCCTTCACAAAGCAGATAAAGATCGGTGAATACGTCCATACGAATCCAGAGGAATATGCGGAATTCATTCTCGCGTCATTCCTGCATCTGCGCGACAAGTACGGAATCGTGCCCGACAGTTTCGAGCCGATTCTGGAGCCCGACAATGTTCCCCAGTGGAACCCCCAGCTTTTCGGCCAGGCGGTTGCGGCCGCGACGCGGCGGCTGGATCACGCGGGCTTTCATCCGCGCGTCGTCCTTCCGTCGGTCACCGACATCCACAAGCTGATTCCCTGGATGAAAGAGATCATCAAGGTGCCGGGTGCCATGGACGGGGTGCGCGAACTGTCCTATCACCGCTACCATGGAGGCGAGATCGCGCTTTTGCAAAAGATCGCCGCGCTGGCCAAAACCCTGGGGCTGGAAACGGCGATGCTGGAATATTGGGGCGGCAAGGGGGTTTACCCGCTGTTGCACAACGATCTGAAATATGCCGACGTGACCGTCTGGCAGGGCCGGTCGGCGCTGTCGCATCACCATATCGACACCAGCCGGCCGGCCGGCCAACAGCTTGTCCTGAACGAGGATGTGCGCTTTGACCGGCTTTACTATGCCGCGATCCGTCCCGGCGCGGTCCGTATCGGCGCGGCAACCAGCAACGCCAAGGCCGCCGATCCGGTGGCCTTCGTAACCCCCGAGGGCGGCATGGCGGTGGTGCTGCGCCTCGACAAGGCGGCCAGCGTTGCGGTTCATGACCTGCCGGCGGGCGATTATCTGCTGGAAACCGCCTATGGCGGGGGCGGCACGACGGCGCCTGTGTCGTTCCATGCCGACGGAGCCCAGCCCTTCGTGACCGATCTGCCCGGGCCCGGGGTTATCAGCATCCGCCCAGATCGGCGCTAGCGCCTGGCGGGTGCCGACAGGCGCCAGACCGGCACGCACACCCTGGTTTCCGCCTGTCTGGCAGCAAGACCGGTGCCCGGCTTTGCCGGACAGGCTTCGGGTCGCAAACAATTCCGTCCGATTGACGCCAATGTCGCAGCCTCCCTTTCCAAGCGCCCGCGCCGATTGACTCGCAGTCACGGCCCTGTCTAGGGTGCCGCCGCGCCCGCCCGCGCCCCCTGTCGAAAGGCCCCCGATTGGAACGCTTTCTTTTCAAGAAGATCGAGTTGTGGGTGGTTCTTATTCTCGCGCTTCTGGCGGTGCTCGGGGCAGTCGGCTTTGGCTGGCTGGCCCTGACCTATGGTCGCCAGCCCCACCCCAAGGGCGCCCTTGCCGATGCCACGATCGCCGTGGCCGAGATCCCCGACACGATCAAGGCGCTGATCAAGGACGAGGATTCGCGCGAGGCAAACCGCTGGCAAAGGTTCGGCTCGCGCAGCGGCTGGACGATGGAGAAAGACGCGCCGTCGCTGGCGGCAGACGGCTACATTCTGGTCAGCCGCTTTTCGGGCGACGAGGATCGTTCGGTTGTCGAACTGGTCGACCTGGCCGACTTCCAGGTGAAATACCGCTGGCTGCCGGATGTGAATCAGATCATTGCCGGCGTGCCACACGTGTCGAACATCACCCGTTTCGAACGCTGGTCGACCCGGATGTTCAACTTTGTCCATCCGCTCCTGCTGGCCAATGGCGACCTGATCGTGAAGGACCACCAGTCGCCCCTGGCGCGGGTCGACAATTGCGGCCAGATGATCTGGCACCAGTATGCCGATCTGGTCCACCATTCGACCAATACCGATGCCGAAGGCAATCTGTGGGTGCCGACGCTGATCGACCCCGGCAACCCCGACTATGCGCCGCAGTTCTTTCAAGACGGTATCACCGAATTTTCCCCCGACGACGGCCATGTGATGTTCACCCGCTCGCTTCCCGATCTGATGGTCAAGGAAGGCTACGAGGCGATGTTGTTCGGCTCAGGTGCCTACCGCGACGATGCGCTGCACCTCAACGATATCGAGGTGGCGCAATCGTCCGGGCCCTTTTGGCAGAAGGGCGACCTGTTCCTCAGCCTGCGGCACATGTCGATGGTCATCCTTTACCGGCCTTCGACCGACCGGATCATCTGGCAGAAACAGGGGCCCTGGCTGGCCCAGCATGATGTCGACATCATCGACGATCATACGATCGCGGTCTTCAACAACAATGCCTACGATCACGGCTTTGGCTGGTACGTGAAGGGCCACAGCGACGTGACCTTCTACGATTTCGCCACCGGCAAGACCTCTACGCCCTTCGCCAGGGCGCTGGCCGAGCAGGATCTGAAATCGCTGACCGAGGGGTTGTTCGATCTGACGACCGAGGGGAACGCGATGGTCGAGGAACAGAACTCGGGGCGGATTGTCCTTCTGGGCAAGGACGGGCGGTTTCTGGGCGACTACATCAACAGGGCCAGGAACGGCAAGGTCTATGACCTCGGCTGGAGCCGGTATGTGCCGCGGGCCGAAGGGGACGCGGCGCTGGCGGCCATCGCCGCGCGCCCGGTGTGCAAATAGCGGTCAGAGAAACGAGCGGACAGTGGCCAGCGCGCCATCGAGCGCCTTGCCCTCTTCGTCCTGAAGGGCTGCTTCGCGCAGGCGCCGCACCCAGTCGCCGGCATCGGCGCGCCCGGCCAGATCGGCCGCCGCCGCCATGACCTTGTCGAACTTCGACTGGCCACGGGCGTGCGTGTCCGAATAGCCCTTGATCAGCCGCCGGCAGCGGATCAGTTCCACCGCAAGGCCATAGTCCTGCGGCAGGGGTGCCAGTGCCGCCGCGAGCCAGCGTTCGAGATGGTCGATCTCTTCCCGGTGGCGCAGGGTTTTCGGGCGCCAGCCGCGCAGACCACCGATCAGGTAAAGGGCGGCGAAGGGCAGGATCCGGTCGCTGCGCAGGCGCCGACCGGTTCCGAACCAGCGCCCGATGCGGGCCATGATGCGCGGATCGGCCTGCCAGCGGGCGCCGAGGCGGGCGGGCAGAAGGCCCACGATTTCCTCGGCGCGGGGATGGAAGAATTCGGTCAGCGCCAGAGCGGTGCCGTCGCCTGCCGCCATCTCGGTGCGGATGCGGCCGAAACGGGCGGCGCGGGTCTTGCGGTCCGCGACGCGGATCACGTCGTCATAGGCCATAGCGTTGGCGATGTATTTCGCCGCCTCACGGGTAAGGGCATAGCCTTGGGCCGGATCGTCGCGCCGCGCCATCGCCTCGACCCGGTCGAGATAGGCGGCACCGTAGCCCGTGTCCTGAAAATCGACCACGCGGGCCAGCCCCGCCCGCGCCATGTCGCGCGCCGGTTCCGGCAAAAGGTCAATGCGTGCGGCTAGCGCCTGCCAGTCGCGCAAAAGCCGGGCCGGGCCGGTGACCGGCCGCACCTCTGGCGCCGTCTTGGGCGCAGCGTCCCCTGGCGCCCGGTCGGCCGCCGCGCGGAAGGCGCGAAGCGAGGCGTCCGCCGCCCGGCCCGCGCCGCTTATCGCCGCTTCGAAGGCTTCGCGCGGGAAGGGCAGCGCCCCCGCCCCGGCCAGCGCCCCAAAGAGGCTGGCCGATATGACCGACCCGGCGGCAATCGCCAGCGCGTCCATATCGAACATCACCACCCGCCGCGCCGCGACGGCCGCCGCCGCCTGCACCTCTTCGGCGCTGGCGATCCCGTCGCCCGGCACCATCTTTTCAGACATCGCCAGCGCCCGGTGGGTCGAGGCGATCAGCACCGTGCGGTCGGGCGTCACGAAACCGCGCAGGATGGCGCGGCCGGCCTCCATCATCTCGGCCGCCAGCACGATGTCGACATCGCCCGCCGCCGGCAGAAGCGAGAAGACCGGCGTCCGGTCGCCGCGTGGCGCCATCTCGATATAGTAGATCGTCGCCCCTGTCCGTTGCGCCACCCCCGCAACCGACGTTGCCTGGCAGACATAGCCGTTCGCGCGCGCGAGATCCTCGATCCAGCCGGCCAGCACGCCGCCGCCCTGCCCGCCCACGGCCATGACCGCGAGCTTGATGATACCGCCCGGAGCGGGGTCGGGGCTTTGCGCGGCAAGGGCCGGTTGCGTCATGCCGCCCCCCCGAGGTCGAGCCGCCGCGCCGCCCGGCGGGCCTGGAGCCAGCCGATGACCCGCCCGGCCAGGCGGTGCCAGCGGGCCTCGAACCCGCCCGGATTGTGGATCACATCGGCCCGGTAGAACGACGGGCAGAGGATCGCCGCGTCCGCCACCTCGCCGCAATTGCCGCAGCCGACGCAGGTCTGGTCGATGCTGGCCACCGGATCGTCGCGCAACGGATCGTCGAGCCGCTTCAGCCCCAGCGACGGACAACCCGACAGCCGGATGCAGGCATGATCGCCGGTGCAGATATCCTCGTCGATGCCAAAGCGGGGCGCGGCCACCCGGCGCCCTTCGCGGATCGCCTTTTGCGCCAGCGGCCGCTCGCGGCGCTGCTTGTTAAGCATGCATTCGGACGAGGCCACGATAACCTTTGGCCCCGGTGCGTCGGTCGTCAGCGCCTCGCGCAGCACATCGCGCATGTGGCCCACGTCATAGGTCCGGTCCACCTGACGCACCCATTTGACCCCGATCCCGCGGACCGCCCGGGCAATCGGGTTCCGCGTCGCCTTGGTCGCATTGCCGGCGCGCGACGACATCACATCCTGCCCGCCGGTCGCGGCCGAGTAGAAATTGTCAACGACGACCGCCAACCCATCGGATTTGTTGAAAACCATATTGCCGATCGACGATGACAAACCATTGTGCCAGAACCCGCCGTCACCGATGATGGCAATGGGGCGCCGTTCGCCGCCACCATCGAACGCCCCGTTCGAGGCCGGACCCAGCCCATAGCCCATGGTTGCCCCGCCGATCTCGAACGGCGGCAGGCTGGCGAACAGATGACAGCCGATGTCGGCGCTGATCTGGTGCTTGCCAAGTTCCATTTCCACGAGTTTCATCGCTGCGAAGATCGGGCGCTCGGGGCAACCGGTGCAAAAGCTCGGCGGGCGGATCGGGACGGTCTTCGACAGGTCGGGGATTTTCGGCGCATCGGCATTCGGGGCGCGGACCTGGCCCGGCAACATCTCGGGCGCGGTCTGCCGCAGAAACCCGGTGATCCCGTCCAGCATCACCGCCCCGGTATATTCGCCGGCCATCGGCAGGACATTCTTGCCATATATCCGCGTCTGCGCTCCTGCGCGCAAAAGGATGGTCGAGAGGCCCTGCTCGATGAATTCCGGCTGACCTTCCTCGACGACAAGGACCGATTCCTTGCCTGCGCAGAAATCAAGAAACTCTGATTTCACAATCGGATAGGTGACATTCATCACATAGATCGGCACATCCGTGTCGCCATAGATATTGGCCAGCCCCAGCCGCTGCAACGCGCGAATGACGCCATTGTACATCCCGCCTTGGGTGACGATGCCGACCTTCCCGGCGCCCGGCCCGAAAATTTCGTTCAGCTTGCGGTCAAGAATGAACCTTACCGCCGCCGGCCAGCGGTTCTCGACCTTGTCCTGTTCGTGGGCGAAGGACATTGGCGGCAGGACCACGCGGGAAAAATCGCGGCGCGGGTTCGACAGGGCCTCGCGCACGGTCAGGGCCGGGCGGCGGTTTTCGCGGGTCCGGAAACTGCCGGTGACGTGGCAGGACCGGATGCGCACCATCAGCATCACCGGCGTGTTCGATGCCTCGGAAAGCTCGAACCCCTGGCCCACGGCCGCCGTGATCGAAGGCAGGTTCGGGCGCGGGTCCATCAGCCAGAACTGGGATTTCATCGCAAAGGCGTGGCTGCGTTCCTGCATGATGGAACTGCCTTCGCCATAATCCTCGCCGACGATGACCAGGGCGCCGCCTGTAACCCCGGAAGAAGCAAGGTTTGCAAGGGCATCCGAGGCGACATTCACGCCCACGGACCCCTTGAACGTGACCGCCCCCCGGATCGGATAGTGAACGCTCGCCGCCAGCATCGCCGCCGCCGCCGCCTCGGACGCGTTCGCCTCGAACCGAACGCCAAGGTCTGCCATCAGCTCTTCCGCGTCGGCCAGGACATCCATGAGATGGCTGATTGGCGCGCCCTGATAGCCACCGACATAGCCGACGCCATTTTCCAGCAGCGCCTTGGTAATGGCCAGGATACCTTCGCCGGTGAAGGTCTGGCCTTCCCCCAACTTCAGATGTTCAACCTCCGCCTTGAAGGACCGTTCTGCCATCTCAGCCCCCTAAAAATCGTGCTTGCGGATATTTCCGTGAATCTTGTGCAGCGTCGCCACGAAGGCGCGGCGCTCGGCGTCGGGAAGGCCGCGAAACATGCGCGCATAGGTTTCGGCCATGTGCGGCCATAGGGTCTCAAAGGCGGCCCGGCCGGCGTCGGTGATGAATACCCGCGTGGCGCGGCTGTCGTCTGCATCGGCCTCGCGGCGGACCAGGCCATCGGCCTGAAGTGCGTCCAATGAACGGCTTAGGGTCGATTGTTCGACAATCGAATGAACTGCCAGCCGCCCGGTCGACAACCCGTCCATGACCGACAGCACCGCCAGCGCGCGCATCTTGGGAATGGTCAGGCCGAGGGCCGCCATTTCGGCCCGGATCGAGGCGTTGTAGCGCCCCATGATCCGGTTCATCAGATAGGGTTCGTAATTGGCCAGACCAATCTCGCCGAGACGTGGCAAGGGGCCACGCGGGGGGTCGATATCGTCGATATCCCTCATGCGCCCATCCTTTTCGCATACAGATAGCCCGATCCGCCGCCAAGCCCGGGGCCGGGGTGGGCCGAGGCGCCGATATGGGCAAGGCCGCGCACCGCGGTCGCGCCGTTCACCGAATGGGCGAAGGGCCGGAACAGGAAAAACTGGTCGATCGCGCAGGCTCCGCCATAGGGATCGCCCCCGACAAGGTTGATGTTCATCGCCTCGAGGTCGGCCGGGGCATAGGCGCGGCGGGCCAGAACAATCTGATTGAAATCCTTGATATGGCGGGCAAAAACGCGTTCAACTCGGTCTGCGAATGCTTCGCGCGTCGCCTCATCCCATATCTGCGCCTCGATTTCGCCCGCCGCATCGCCCTTCAGGTGGCGCGGCGCATCGGGGATTTGAAGCCAGAGCACCGCCTTGCCGTCGGGGCAGCGGGTGGGGTCAAGCCGATGGGGCTGGCCGACGCAGACGGTGGGCGTGACGGGCAGCAGGCCACGTTCGGCCTCGTTGGCGGATTTCGAGACGGAATCGATCCCGTCGGCCAGATGGATCAGCGCCACATCGTCAAGCCCCGGCGTACGCCATTCGGGCGCACGGTCGAGCGCATAGTGAATCTGGAAATTGCCCCGCCCGTGGCGAAAGGCGCGCAGGGCGGCGCGATCCTGCGGCAAGTTCATATCCGCCAGAAGCCGGTCGTATAGCTGGCCCGGCGCAACCGAAGCGGCCACCTGGCTGGCAGCAATCCGCTCTCCCCCGACGAGTTCCACCCCCGTCACCCGGCCATCGGCCACCAGAATCCGCCCGACATCGGCGCCGCACCGCACGGTCCCGCCCCGCTCCTCGATCAGGCGGACAAAAGCCTGAACCGCCTGCCCCGCCCCGCCCTTCACCACCGGCGCGCCGGCGGCTTCCAGCGCGAAAGCGATCACCTTGCCCATCTGGGCCGAATAGCTGCTTTCGGGCGTCAGTCCGGTATGCAGCACCCAGGGCGCCCAGAGCGCCTGGACAAGCGGGCTTTGATAGCTGGCCTCGAGCCAGCCCCGCGCCGGCGCCAGCGCCTGACCGATCCAGGCCGCCAGACCACGTGGGCCGCGCCGCCACGCCTGCCGCGCCATGAGCCGCAGGGTTGGCCAGGACCAGAGCGCGCCGCCCAGAACCGCGAACAGAAAGGGCGCGTCGGCCTCGATACTGCCCACATCGGCCGCGTGCGCGGCACCGTCGCCGGGGGCCAGCGCCTCCCAAGCCGCGATATTGGCCGGGCGCGACGTGGTCAGAACCAGCGCCGTTCCATCGGGGCGCAGGGCCGCGGTCGGGTGGCGGGAATGGCAGAACTCCAATCCGTGGCGCGCCAGATCGGCGCCAAGCGCCGCATGGGCGGGGGACGTCAGGAACAGAACGAACGTCGCGGCCATCACATCGTGATGAAAACCGGGAAGCGTGATCTCGTCGGTGCGCATCGCGCCGCCGGGACGGTCGGCGCGTTCCAGAACCAGAACGCGCCGCCCCTTGCCGGCGAGCATCGCCGCCGCGACCAAGGAATTGATCCCCGATCCAATCAGGACGTGATCGACCCTGTCCATCTCAGCCTTTGGCCACCAGCGCCAGCGCCCGGATGGGCGAGCCGGTGCCATTGTGGATCTTCAGGGGCGCGGCAATCAGAATGGCGCCCTTGGCCGGCAGCTTGTCGAGGTTGGCAAGGCTGGCAAGCCCATAGCGGTTGTTCTTGTGCAGCAGGTTGTGGGCCGGGAAGGGCGGCGTCATGCCACCCGCCTGCCCCGCATCGGTGCCGATACACTGGCTGCCCCAGCCGACAATGCCCTTGCCGATCAGATGGTCGATGACCTCGGCCGTGGGCCCGGGGGTATGCGGTCCGGTTTCATTGGCATTGAGAAAAAGCGCCTCGTCATGGGCGCGCTTGTCCCAGTCGGACCGCAGGACAACCCATTCGCCCTTGCCGATGGCGCCATGCCTGGCCTCCCACGCCTTCACATGGTCGATGGTCAGAAGGAAATCGGGGTCCTTGGTGCATTCCTTCGAAAAGTCGAGCACATTGACCGGCGCCACCAACCGCTGGACGGGCAGCGTATCGGTATAGCCGTCGGCATAGTCCTTGCCGGTGATCCAATGGTGCGGCGCGTCGAAATGGGTGCCGGAATGCTCGCCGACCTTCAGCCAGTTCCAGGCCCAGAACGGCCCGTCCTTGTCATATTCGCTGATCCGGTGAATCTCGATCTTGGGGGTGTCCTTGGCAAAATCGGGCGGCAGCTTCAGAAGCGGGGTGTCGGGGCCAAGCACCCCGGTGCAATCGACCACTTCAACCCCGCCCGAAGCCAGCATCCCGGCCAGGCTGTTCAGAACGCTTGCAGAATTCATCGTTTCCTCCGTGACGGTTTTGGCGTTTTCCTGCCGGCGCCAGCCTTCTATTCCGCCGGTCGCTCCTGAATCATGCTAGACAGAATTAGATGCATTTGCAAATATAATGCCTGACCCGCGGGGAGCAAAAGGGTGCAGACAAGCTTCGATGCTGTGCTGATCGGCGCTGGCCACAATTCGCTGGCCGCAGCGGCGCATCTGGCCGTCAAGGGCTGGCGGGTGGCGGTCTATGAGCAGGCGTCGGAACCCGGTGGCGCGGTCAAAAGCGGGGAATATACGCTGCCCGGCTTCCGGCATGATTGGGCGGCGATGAACCTTTCGCTGTTCGCGGGATCGGCGTTTGCCAAGGCGCATGGGGCGGAACTGGCGCGCCACGGGCTTGAATTCGCGCCCGTATCTGATTGCTTTTGCAGCATCTTCAAGGGTGGCGCCTGGTGCGGCGTCTCGACCGACCGTGACCAGACGCGCGCCCGGATCGCGGCACTTTCGGAAAGAGATGCGCAGACCTGGGACCGGCTACTTGCAGCCTTTCCGGGCGAGGCCGCGCATCTGTTTGCGCTGCTGGGCAGCCCGATGAGCCTGCGGGCACTGGCCCGCCGGGGCTGGGCGGTCTGGCGCGACCGGGGCGTGCGCGGCGGGCTGGACCTGGTGCGCTTCCTTCTGTCGTCGCCGCGCGACTGGCTGACGGAAACCTTTGAAAATGCAAATATCCGGGCGATGCTGGCGGCCTGGGGGATGCATCTCGATTTCGCCCCCGACATGGCCGGCGGGGCGCTGTTCCCCTATCTGGAAGCGATGACCAACCAGTCGTTCGGCATGGTGCTGGGCAAGGGCGGCGCGGACAGCGTGACACGGGCGCTGGTCGGCATGATCGCCGCCCGTGGCGGGCTGGTCGAATGCAATTCGGCCGTGGTGCGGGTTCGCCACGCAGGTGGCCGGGCGACGGGCATCACCCTTGCCGACGGGCGCGAGATCGAGGCGAAAAGTGCGGTCATCGCCAATGTGGCTCCGGGCAAGCTGGCGGCGCTGACCGGGCCCACGGGCGACGCGCGCTTTGACCGGGGAGTGGCGGCCTTTGCCCATGCGCCGGGCACGATGATGATCCACCTGGCAATGGATGCCCTGCCCGACTGGGCAGCGGGCGCCGAGTTGCGGCGCTTTGCCTATGTGCATCTCGCCCCCGACCTGGACCAGATGGCGCGCACCTATCAAGAGGCAAAGGCAGGGCTTTTGCCCTCGGCCCCGGTGATCGTCATCGGCCAGCCGACCGCGATTGATGCGACCCGGGCGCCCGAGGGCAAACACATCCTCTGGCTTCAGGTGCGCATGGTGCCGGGCCGGATTTCGGGCGATGCGGCGGGGCGGATCGCGGCCACCACCTGGGCCGAGGCGGGCGCGCCGATGGCGGAACGGGCGCTGGACATTCTGGAGCACCATGCCCCCGGCACGCGCGCCAGGATACTGGCCCGCCGGATCGTCACGCCGGAGGAGTTGGAGGCCGACAATCCCAATCTGGTCGGCGGCGACCAGATCTGCGGCAGCCACCATCCGAGCCAGCATTTCCTTTTTCGCCCGCTTCTGGGCCATGCCGACGGATCGACCCCGATCGCCAACTTGCACCTGACCGGCGCCGGCGTCTGGCCCGGCGCCGGAACCGGGGCGGGGGCCGGTTGGCTCTTGGCCCGGAAACTCGCCGGATCATAGCGATACCAAGACGATACAAATAAAACTTCACTCGAACACAGGGAACCGAACCATGCACCTCAGCCGACGCGCCCTTTTGCAGATCTCCGCCGCCACCGTCGCCTTTACCGCCACTGGCTTTGCCGCCCGCGCCAAGGCCATCGACGAGTTGGTCATCGCCTACAATGTCCAGCTGCCAAGTTGGGACCCGACCGTCGGCCCATCGGCAGTAAATCCAACGATTCAAGGACTCTACCAGTCTGTCTTCGACATGTTCATCGCCCAGAATCCCGACCTGAGCTTTGCCCCCGGCCTTGTCACCGAATGGGGCTGGAGCGACGACCGCAAGAAGATTCACATGACCGTGCGTGATGGGGTGAAATGGCATGACGGATCGCCCTTCACCGCCGAGGATGTGGTCTGGTCGCTGGAACGCGCGGCCAAGCCCGACACCGGCAACCCGATCCAGTTCACCTGGAAGAACATCGGCAATTTCAGCATCGACGGCAACAAGATCACCGCCGACGTGCTGCAATTCGACCCGACGATCTTCAAGTGGATGTCGTTCCTGACCGGCTATGTCATGCCCAAGGCCTATTACGAAAAGGTGGGCGCGGCCGGGTTCGAGAAGGCCCCGATCGGTACCGGCCCCTACATGGTCGACAAGTTCGAGCAGAACGCCTTCGTGCGGCTGAAGGCCAATGCCGACTACTGGGGCGGCAAGCCCGAGTTCGAGACGGTGACGATCAAGTTCGTTCCCGACGCCACGAGCCGCGTGGCCGAGATCGAATCGGGCAATGCCCATGTCACGCTCGAGATGCCGTACGAGGAATTTGACCGGCTGAAGGGCAAGGGAAACCTGACTGGGGTGGCGACGCCGGTGACCGACATCGCGATGATCTTCCTCAATTCCGACGGAATAATGAAGGACAAGAACGTGCGCCAGGCGGCCTGCCATGCCGTCGACAAGCCGCTGATCATCAAGAAGCTTCTGTCGGGCTACGGGGTCCCGATCGACACGCTCGAGGCGCCCGAATATGCGGCCTATGACGCCTCGATCAAGGTGGCGCACGACCCCGAACTGGCCAAGAAGCTTTTGGCCGCGTCGGGCTATTCCAAGGACAAGCCGGTCAAGTTCACCATCCAGACGACCAAGGGCTACAAGCCCAAGGATTACGAGATGGTGCAGGCCATCGTCGGCATGTGGCGCAAGGTGGGCATCGAGGCCGAGATCGAGGTTTACGAGATCGCCAAGCATTTCGAATTGAGGATGAGCCACAAGCTGGCGCCGGCGGCCTTCTACAACTGGGGCAATGCGATCGGCGATCCGACCACCTCGACCGGCTTTGCGATGTTCGGGCCGAGCCCGCATTCTTCGTGGAAGACCGACGATGTGGATGCCAAGATCGGGCCCCTGTGGGGCGAACCGGACGAGGTCAAGCGCATCGCCGGCTGGAAGGCTGTCGACGCCTATATCGCCGAGGAATGCGATGTGCTGCCGCTCTTGCAATATGTCCAGCCGATCCTGCATGACAAGGGCGTGGTGGTGGTGCCGCACAAGTCGGGCGCGCTGCTGCCTGCGTTGATGAAGCGCGCCTGAACCGGTCTGGGGGCGCCCCGGCGCCCCCGGCCCTTTGCCCTGAAAGGCCGCCCTTGCCCCTGTTGCGCGCCACCCTTTTGCGACTGCTGACCACCGCGATCACGCTGTTTGGCGTGGCGGTCATCGTGTTCACGGTGGTGCGGGTCGTGCCCGGCAATCCGATCGCCATGATGATTTCGCCGGGGGCGAGCGATGACGATATCGCCAAGCTGAAGGCGCTTTACGGGTTGGACAAATCGATCCCGGCGCAGTTCGCGATCTGGCTGGCCGGTGTTGTGCATGGCGATTTCGGCACCTCGATCTCGTTGCGCCAGCCGGTGCTGGGGCTGGTGTTGGGCCGGCTGCCGGCCACACTGGAACTGTCGGCGCTGGCCCTGGTCATGGCGGTGCTGATCGGCGGGTTCGCGGCGCTGACCGGTACCCGGCGGCGCGGCACGCGGACCGAAGGGGCCATCGATGTGGCCAACGGCATGGCCCTGTCGGTACCCGATTTCCTCTGGGGGCTGTTTCTGATCCTGATCTTCGGCGTTCTCTGGCCGGTCTTTCAGATTTCCGGCCGTGTGACGCCCGACCTGCAACTGCCGTTCACCACGCAATTCTATCTGGTGGAAAGCATCCTCAGGCTGCGGTTTGACCTTACCGCCGACCTTCTGTCGCACATGTTCATGCCGGCGCTGGCGCTGGCGCTGCCGCTGGCGGCGATCATCGGCCAGCTTTTGAAGCAGAGCCTGAAAGAGACGATGAACCTCGATTATGTGACTCTGGCCCGCACCAAGGGATACGGTGAAAACCATGTGATCCTGCGCGAGGCGCTGCGCAACGCGGTCCTGCCGACGCTGACGCTGATCGGGGTGCAGTTCACCTTTCTGATCGGCGGCACGGTGATCATCGAGCGGCTGTTTTCCTACGAGGGGCTTGGCAACATGGCCATAGATGCGGTGATCAACCGCGATCTGCCGCTGATCCAGGGTATCGTGATCCTGTTCGCGCTCCTGTTCACCCTGATCAACCTGGTGGTCGACATGACCTATGCGCTCTTGAACCCGCGGCTTCGGCATGGCTGACCGGTCGATGGACGGTCGCGGTCAGGTGCGGCGCCGGCTCGGGGCGCGGCTGTGGCTGTCGGGCGGGTGGCTGACCGCGCTGACGCTGGCGGCACTGTTCGCCCCCTGGGTCAGCCCGCAAGACCCCCTGGCGCAAGACCTTCTGTCGGGGCGTGCGCCGCCCTTCTGGTCGGCCGACGCGCTCCCTGGTTTCTGGCTTGGCACCGATTCGCTTGGCCGCGATGTGCTGTCGCGGATCATCTACGGGGGCCGCGTGGCGCTGACCGTCGCGGTGGTTGCGGGCGTGGCCACCTGCCTGATCGGGTCGGTGCTGGGGCTGATCGCCGGATATTTCCGCGGCTGGGCCGACCGGATCATTTCACGCGCCGTGGACATCTGGACGGCGTTTCCACCGGTCTTGTTCGCCATCCTTCTGGTCGCGGTTCTGGGCACCGGGCTGACCTCGGTCATCCTCGCCATCGTCGTGATCGACTGGACGCGCTTTGCCCGCGTGGTGCGGGCCGAGACGCTGGGGCAAGCCGCGATGGACTATGTCGCCTCGGCCGAAGTGGCAGGACAGGGGCGGATCGGCACCCTGGCGACCGAGATATTGCCCAATGTGCTGCCGACCGTCGTCGCCCTTTTGACGCTGGAAATGGGCATCGCCGTCATTGTCGAGGCGATTCTCAGTTTCGTAAACCTGTCGCTGTCATCCGACTTTCCGACCTGGGGCGGCATGATCGCCGAAGGGCGCGTGTCGGTCTATCAGGCCTGGTGGGTGCTCGTCTTTCCGCTGATCGCGCTCTTTTTCACTGTCTTGTCGTTCAGCCAGTTGGGCGAAGGGTTGAAGAACCGCTTCGATCCGGTGCTGCGATGACGGCCTTTCTGGACCTGCGCGGCCTTTCGGCGCGTCTGAAGGGCACCGACATGCCGATCCTGCGCAAGGTCAGCCTGGCGCTGGAACCGGGCCAGGTGCATGGGCTGGTGGGCGAAAGCGGGGCCGGCAAGTCGATGATCGGCAAGGCGATCCTGGGCATCCTGCCGCAGTCGGTCGAGATTTCGGCGGGCGAGGTGTGGCTGGATGGAACCGACCTTCTGACCTTGCCGGCACGCGAACGCCGCCGCCGCATCGGCGCGCTGACCGCGCTGATCCCGCAAGACCCGCTGACGGCCCTCAACCCGTCGCACCGGATCGGGTCGCAGATCACCGACCGGCTGGTCGACATTCTGGGCTGGGACCGTGCCAGGGCCGAGGCGCGGGCGCAGGAACTGCTGGCCGAAGTGCAGATCGAAGACCCCGCCCGCGTCATGCGGTCCTATCCGCACGAACTGTCGGGGGGCATGCGGCAACGCATCCTGATCGCGTCGGCCTTTGCCGCTGAACCACGGCTGATCGTCGCGGACGAACCGACAACGGCGCTCGATGTCACCGTGCAGCGCCAGATCCTGCGGCTGATCCGCGACATGCAGGCGCGCCACGGCACGGCGCTCTTGTTCGTCACACACGACCTTGGGGTCGTGTCGAAAACCTGCCAGAGCCTGTCGGTGCTCTATGCCGGCAAGATTGTCGAGGACACGGATGTGCGGGCCTTTTTCCGTGCCCCGGCCCACCCCTATTCCGCCGCCCTGCTGGCCGCAACGCCGAAATATACTGACCCGGAGGGGTCGCTCCGTCCGGTTCCCGAGGCGGTTCTGGCCGCCGTGCGGGCCGAGGTTATGGGGGGCGGCGCATGACGGCACCGCTCTACCGGGTCGAGAACCTGCACCTTTCGCTTCCCGACATGACGCAAAAGCCGCTCTTGGGCGCGGCGCCGCGCATCGAGATCCTGAAAGGCCTGACGTTCGACATCGCACGGGGCGAGGTTCTGGGCATCGTCGGCGGCTCGGGGTCGGGGAAATCGACACTCGGGCGGGCGCTGGTGCGGCTGCTTGAGCCGACCGGGGGCCACGTCAGCTTTGACGGGCAGGACATCACCCACCTGCCCCAGGGCGCGCTGCGCCCGCTGCGCCGGCGCTTCCAGATGATCTTTCAGGACCCGATGTCGTCGCTCAACCCGCGCCGCCGGGTGGGTGGCATCATCGCCGCCCCCCTGCTCCTGCATGGGTTCGACGGCATTCCCGACCGCGTGGCCGGGGCGCTGGACCATGTCGGCCTGCCGCGCGCCTTCGCGCATCGCTACCCGCACGAACTGTCGGGCGGCCAGCGCCAGCGCATCGGCATCGCGCGCGCCATCGCCATGCGTCCCGACTTCATCCTGGCCGACGAGATCGTGTCGGGGCTCGACGTGTCGTCGCAGGCGCAGGTGCTGAACCTGCTGGAAGGGCTGGTGCGCGATCTGGGGCTGACGCTGGCCTTCATCAGCCACGATCTGTCGGTCGTGCGCCGCCTGTGCAGCCGGATCATCGTGCTCCACCGTGGCGCCATCGTCGAAAACGCGCCCTCGGCCCGGCTTTTTGCCGCCCCCGAGGCCGCCTACACGCGCGAATTGCTCGCCGCCATTCCGCTGCCCGACCCCGATCAACCCTGGGATTGAATTCCCGCCGCCGCTTCCCATCTGTCAGGAACCGTGCCCAAAGCCGGATGTTGACGCTGGGGTCAACACGGGCGTATATGGGAATGAACGTTCATTTTCAGGATATGAGAGCTTGGCCGACACGATCGCCCTGTATGACGAGCGCAGCGCCGCCATCCTCGAAGCGGTAAAGCTTGCTTTTGCCGAAAAAGGCTTCGATGGGGCCTCGATGCAGGATCTGGCCCGCGCGGCGGGCATGAGCGCCGGCAATTTCTACCGCTATTTCCCGTCGAAGAGTGCCATCGTGGCGGCGATGATCGCCCGTGATCTGGACAGCGTCGGGCGCGATTTCGAAATCGTCCAGACGTCGAACGACCCCCTGGGTGCGTTGAAGCGGAAGTTCGTCGAAAGGATCGACAACCTGGCCTGCGAAAATGGCCCCCTTTGGTCGGAAATCGACGCGGTCGCCCTGCGCAGCCCCGAAATCGGCGAAATCGTCGGGCGTATGGAACGTGAGGTTCAGCTCTATCTTACCGCCGTCTTCGCACGCATCTCGGGCCTGTCGCCAGAGGCCGCGCGCTTGCGCTTTTCCGGCCATGCGGCCTTTCTGATGCTGTTGTTCAAGGGCGCGTCCTATCGGCTGTCCGGGCGGGGTTGCCAGCTGCCCGACGACGCGCGTATGAATTTGCGCGATTTGATCATTTCGACCATTGACCGAACCCTGACCGATATCGCCTCGCCCGGCGACGTGAACGAGACGAGTTGATTTCATGAAGCCAAGTTCGAAGATATTCATGGCGGCAGCGATTGCCGCGATCCTGAGCGGCGGAAGTGCCGGCATTCTGGCGCAGGCCGTCGGGGCTGCCGAGACCCAACCCGCGGCGGATGCCGCCACCGCCACCGACAACCGCCCGGCAATCACGGTGGCCAAGGCCGATATGGCGGTGCTGCGCGACAAGGTGCGGGCCTCGGGGCTGGTCGGCGCGGTCGAACGCATTCTCATTCAGCCGCAGATTGAGGGCCAGGCGATCGAGTCGATCTTGGCTGAGGTTGGCGATCATGTTGCGGCGGGCGCCGTGCTGGCGACACTGTCGGACTCGTCGCTCAGCCTGCAGAAAAGCCAGCTTGAGGCTTCGCGCGCCAATGCCGAGGCGCTGATCGCGCAGTCCGAGGCCCAGCTTGTCGATGCCCAGGCCACTGCCGAGGAGGCAAAACGCACGCTCGATCGCGCCAATTCCCTGCATCAGCAGGGCAACACCTCGCAGGCGACGGCGGACCAGGCGGCGACAGCGGCAACCTCGGCCAACGCCCGTGTCATGGTGGCGACCCAAGGGGCGGTGGCCGCCCGTGCGCAGCTTGCGGTGGTTCAGGCCCAGATCAACAATATCGACCTGCAACTGGCCCGCACCAAGATCGTGGCGACCAAGGCGGGCGAAATCGTCGGCCGCAACGCGGTTGTGGGCGCGATTGCCAGCGCGGCCGGGCAGCCGATGTTCACCCTGGTGCGCGACGGGCTCTTGGAACTGAACGCCGATGTCGCCGAACAGGATCTGCCGCGCGTGTCGGTCGGGATGCGGGCCAAACTGATGGTGGCCGGGTCGGACATACCCCTGACCGGGACGGTGCGGTTGGTCGAGCCGGCGATCGACACGGCCACGCGGCTTGGTCGCGTGCGTATTTCGGTCGATCAGGCGGACCGGGTGCGCACCGGCATGTTCCTGGCCGCCGAAATCGCCATTTCCGAACGCGAGGTGCTGGCGGTGCCGATCACGGCGCTCGGCACCGACGAAATGGGAAGCTTTGTCATGACCGTCGACAAGGACGGCAAGATTCACCGCAATTCGGTGGTGACCGGCATCCGCGACGGCGGCGCGGTCGAGATCAAGTCGGGCGTCGCCAAGGGCGACCTGGTGGTCGCCAAGGCCGCGTCGTTCGTGCGCGACGGCGATTTCGTGAACCCGATCACGGCGCCGGCAGCGGCGCCCGCAGCGACAAACTGACGAGGGCACGATGAACTTCTCAGCCTGGTCCATCCGAAACCCGATTGCGCCGATCCTCGCATTCTTCATGCTGGTGGTCCTGGGCTACGGCGCTTTCAACAAGCTGCCCATCACCCGTTTTCCCAACATCGACGTGCCGGTCATCGCGGTCACCGTCACCCAGTCGGGTGCGGCGCCGGCGGAGCTTGAAACCCAGGTCACTCGCAAGGTCGAGGATGCGATCGCCGCCATCACCGGGGTCAAGCACATCACGTCATCCGTCAACGACGGCCAGTCGACCAGCGTGGCCGAGTTCCAGATGTCGGTGCCGACCCAGCAGGCGCTGAACGACGTGAAGGACGCGATCGACCGGGTCCGGGGCGATCTGCCGGCAGGGATCGACGCGCCGATCGTGTCGAAGATCGATGTCGAGGGCCAGGCGATCATGACCTATGCGGTCTCGTCGCCCGGCAAGTCGATCGAGGATCTGTCGTGGTATGTCGACGACACGGTCATGCGCGCCTTGCGGTCCAAACCCGGCATCGGACGCATCGACCGTTATGGCGGAGCCGACCGTGAGGTGCGCATCGAACTGTCGCCCCTGAAGCTCGACAGCTACGGGATCACCGCCAGCCAGGTGAATGCGCAACTGCGCGCCACCAACGCCGACGTGGGCTCGGGCCGCAGCAAGCTTGGCGGCGGCGAACAGGCGATCCGCACACTGGGCGACGCGCAATCGGCGGCCGCGCTGGCCGAGACCACCATCGCGCTGCCGTCGGGCCGCTTCGTGCGCTTGGGCGATCTGGGCGAGATCAAGGACACCTATCAGGAGCTGCGGTCGTTCTCGCGCTTCAATGGCAACCCGGTCGTCACCTTCGCCATCTTCCGCGCCAAGGGCGCGAGCGAGGTTTCGGTGGCCGAAACCGTGACATCGACGCTTGCGCAGTTGCAAAAAGACCATCCCGAGGTGGCGATCAGCAAGGTCGACGACACGGTCTTTTACACCTACGGCAACTATACCTCGGCGCTGGACACGCTGATCGAAGGGTCGGTCCTGGCGGTCATCGTGGTGTTCCTGTTCCTGCGCAACTGGCGCGCAACGCTGATTTCCGCCATCGCCCTGCCCCTGTCGGCGATCCCGACCTTCTGGGCGATGGATCTTTTGGGCTTTTCGCTGAACCTTGTCAGCTTTCTCGCCCTGACGCTGGCCACCGGCATTCTGGTCGATGACGCGATCGTGGAGATCGAGAATATCGCCCGCCATATCCGCATGGGCAAGACCCCCTACCGCGCCGCGATCGAGGCGGCGGACGAAATCGGCCTGGCGGTTATCGCCACCACCATGACCATTGTCGCGGTCTTCGTGCCGGTGTCGTTCATGCCCGGGATACCGGGGCAGTATTTCCGCCAATTCGGCCTGACCGTGGCCATAGCCGTGCTGTTCTCGCTTCTGGTCGCGCGCCTCATCACGCCCTTGATGGCCGCCTATCTGATGCGGTCGTCGGACGCCAATCTCGAGGGCCATTCCACCGGCGACGGTCCGGTGCTGCGCGGCTATCTGCGGCTGGTGCGCTATACGCTCGGCATGGGGCGCGTCCCGTTTCTCGGCTGGAAGATCGGGCACTATTATTTCACGCTTCTGGCCGCGATCGGCGTTCTGATCATATCGGTGTTCTTCATGTTGCGCGTCCCCGGTAGTTTCCTGCCGCCCGAGGATGTGTCGCGCTTTGCCATTTCGGTCGAACTTCCGACCGGATCGTCGCTGGCCGATACCGACAAGACCACCAGCGCGATCCGTGCCGCGATCAAGGATGTGGACGGGATCGATTCGATCTTCGTCCTCGGCGGGTCGTCACCCACCGGCGATCTCGACGTGCGCCGGGCGGCGGTGACGGTGATCCTGCAAAAGCTCGACCACCGGCTCATCTACAAGGTTGCGACCAAACTGCGCGAGGTGCCGCTGATCGGCGGCATCATCCCGCAGATGCAGGCGCATGGCCGCACCCGCCCGCAGAACCAGATCGAGGCCGACGTGTTCAAACGCCTGGCCAATATTCCTGACGTGCGGGTCTTCAAGCTGAACGACCGCGGCCAGCGCGATATTTCCTTCGCCATCAAATCGACCAGCGGCCAGGATCTTGCCGTGGCAGTGCGCCGCCTGGAAGGCGCGCTCCGGGGCGACCCGCTCCTGGCCAACGTATCGGCCTCGGGCGCCCTGCCGCGCCCCGAGGTGCAGGTGACACCGCGGCTGGACGAGGCTGCCCGCCTGGGCGTGAGCACGGCGCAGATCGCCGACACGATCCGCGTGGCGACCATTGGTGACGTGTCGGCCGCACTCGCCAAGGTTTCGCTCGACGACCGGCAGATCCCGATCCGGGTTCAGGTTTCGGGCGTGCTGCAAGACGACATCAACCGCATCGACGCGCTGCGCCTGACCACCGCGTCCGGTGCCAGCGTTCCGCTGTCGGCCGTCGCCGATGTGCGCGTCGGCCAGGGCCCCGGCACCATCGACCGGCTCGACCGCGAACGCCAGGCGACCATCGGGGCCAACCTGCCGGTCGGCGTGGCCCTCGATACCGCGACGAAGCGGTTCAAGGACATAACCGACAAGGTGGAACTTCCGCCGTCGGTGTCGATCAGCGAATCCGGCGATGCCGATGTGCAGAATGAGCTGAACCAGAGCTTCAAGAACGCCATGATCATGGGCCTGATGCTGGTGCTGACGGTGCTGATCCTGTTGTTCAAAAGCGTCATCCAGCCCTTCACCATCCTTTTCTCGCTGCCCCTGGCCATCGGCGGCGTGGCGGCGGGCCTGATCGTTACCGGCAATGCCGTGTCGATGCCGGTCCTGATCGGGATGCTGATGCTGATGGGGATCGTGACCAAGAACGCCATTTTGCTGGTCGATTTCGCGGTCGAGATGCGCCGCCACGGCATGAACCGGATCGAGGCGCTGATCGAAGCCGGGCACAAGCGGGCGCGCCCGATCGTCATGACCTCGATCGCCATGTCGGCGGGTATGCTGCCTTCGGCGCTGGGTGTTGGCGAAGGCGGAGCCTTCCGCGCGCCGATGGCGGCGGCGGTGATCGGCGGGATCATCGTGTCAACCGTGCTCAGCCTGGTGGTGGTGCCCTCGTTCTTCCTGATCATGGATGATCTGCAACGCATTCTGACGCTGGTTTTCAGCGGCATCGTGGGGCGCAAGGAGGAAGAGCCTCAGGCCCCGGACGCCTTCACGCTGGCCCAGTCGGTCGAAGAGGGGCGGGCCGAGGTCGAAACGCTCGGCGCGCGGATCGACCAGATCGAGACGGAACTGGGCCGCGCCCGGCGCAGCCGCATCCAGGTGGCCGAATAACCCGGCCGACACCCTGCCACACCGGCGCCCTGCCCGCCGGACGACTGCTAACCGAATCGCAATATCCCCGTGCCTACCCTTGGCCCTGAAGGGTAAGGGAAAGGGGTAGTTATGGTGCAACCGGATCGCAGGGGGGCGCAGGGCGAAATCGTCGGCGGCCAGGATCCCCTGGACTATTGGCTGGCGCAGGAACGCAATCGCGGCCTGGATGAAACGCATGACAGTCCGGCCGCATTGCTGGCCGATGCGCCGGCCATGCCGGGTGGCTGGTGGATCGTGCCGGTGCTGGTCATGGCGCTTCCGGTCTGGGCCGTGGTCGTCTGGATCCTCGTGCGGCGCTAAACGCTGCTCGCCATTCCCCCTGCGCGGGCCTGAAACGCCTCGGTCAGCCGTCGCCGCATCAGGGCGATGCGCGGCACGTCCGCAAGGTCGGCATGGCTCGCCACCCAGACATCGACGGCGAGGGGCGGCATCTCGGCCGCAACCGGCCGCAACCGCCGGTCGCCCCGCCCGAGATAGGCCGGCAGGATGGCCAGCCCGCGCCCGCGCGCGGCCATTTCACGCAAGGTCAGGAAACTGTCGGCGGCGTCGGTGATCCGCCCCGCATCAATCGTTTCGGCCTGCCATTTGCCGGGAACGGTGCGGGCAAGGGGGCCGGTCAGCCCAAGCCAGGGCGCATCGGGCCCGACACCGGGGGCGGCATAGACCGCGAAGGCAAACCGCCCCGCCCGCTGGCCGATCAGATCGTCGGGCAGGGCGACGGTCGGGCGCACGGTGATGTCGGCATGCGTGCGGCCAAGATCGAGATGGCTGTTGGTGCTGAGAAGCGTGATCCGCAGGCCCGGCGTGTCGCCGGCGATCCGGTCAAGGATATCGGGCAAAAGAACCTGACAGAAGCTGTCGGTCGAGGTGATGCGGATTTCCCCGGCAAGCGGCGCGCGGGCGCCCTCGGCCAGTCGCGCCACGGCCTGAACCGCGCGGTCAACCTCGCGCGCGGCATCGACGATGCGCGCCCTGTCGGTCGGCACCAGATAGCCGCGCGCGGTCTTGTCGAAAAGTTCGGTGCCAATCCCCTCTTCGAATGCGGCGATGCGGCGCAGGACGGTGGCGTGGTTCACCCCGAGCCGCCGCGCGGCGCCGCTGACCGAGCCTTCGTCAGCCACCGCCAGCACGAACCGCAGATCGTCCCAGTTTTCACGCCGCATCCGGTCCCCCGTCGCCAACCCAATCTGCCTGTCTTGCCGGGCCAGTCTGCCGCAGCCCCCGCGCCGCGCCTAGCCCATAACCAAACCGTGATCGCTTTGGCCTTGCGGCGGATCGCCGGTCGCGTAGCTTCGCGGCGGAAATCGCGCTTCACCCCCCGCTGAACCCCCGGAGTCGTCATGAAGAAATCCCTGCTGGGCCTGACCGCCGCCGGCCTCTTGGCCTCAACCGCATCCGCCGGCTTCGGCGCCGACCTCGGCGCCTTCGTGTCGGCGCGCAAGGGCTATATGCTGATGATGGCGATGAATGCCCAGACGCTGGGCGCGATGGCCAAGGGCGAGACCGCCTACGACCCCGCAGTCGCCAAGGTGGCCGCCGGCAACATCACTGCCCTGGCCGGGATGGACACGTCGTTCTTCTGGGTCGCGGGCACCGATGGAAAGAGCCTGAAGCAAAGCAACGCCCTGCCCGGTGCCATCGGCGATGCTGCCGGGCGCAGCGAAAAGATCGCCGCACTCAGACTTGCCGCCGACAAGCTGGCGGCGGCCGCGGGCGACGGCCTGCCGGCGCTGAGCGCGGCGATGGCCCCGCTCGGCGGCGCCTGCGGCGATTGCCACAAGGCCTATCGCATGGCGAACTGACCGTGCGGCGGACGGCTTGACAGTCACATTTTCGTCAGGCGGACCGCCTTCGGACGCAAGATTGCCTTGTTTTCCGGGCCTTTGCCCATCTGTGCAAAAATTTGGGAGCCGCGCGCAAAAATATGGGGTGGTGCGACTTTTCCGCGCATCTATGCTTTTCGGTGCAAACAGCAGGGAGATTCACGATGCGGAATATCTTTATCGGTTTTGGCCTGGTCGCGACCCTTGCCGGCGGGGTGGCGCTGGCCGACGATGCGCCCTTCACCCAGCAGATCAAGGCCAGGCAGGGCCTGATGGAGATCAATGCCCTGAACATCGGCGTGCTGGCCGGCATGGCAAAGGGCAAGACCCCCTATGATGCGGCAGCGGCCCAGGCGGCGGCCGATGCGCTGGCGGGCGTCTACAAGCTAGACCTGCCGATGCTGTGGCCGGCGGGGTCAGACAACACCGCCAACCCCGCCACCAACGCGCTGCCGGCGATCTGGGCCGACGGGTCGGACATCGGCGCCAAGGTCGATGCCTGGGGCAAGGCGACCGAAGCCATGCAGGCGGCAGCCGGCAAGGATCTGGCCAGTCTTCAGGGCGCGATGGACGGGCTCGGCGGGGCCTGCGGCGCCTGCCACAAGGCCTTCCGCGCGGCGAACTGACGGCCTGGGGCCTGTCTGGCGCTGAAAGCCGCGCCAGACAGGCTGCGGCTCTTGTTTTCCACGGATGTTGTCGACAAAACTCAAGGCAGCGGTTGTCGGTCGGGCTTCGGGTTTGGCGGGCAGCGGGGCGACGGGGCTACACCGCCCACCCGACAGGAAAGGTTGCCAATGCGCCGTCTCGCCCTTGCAGTGATCCTGATCGGCCTTGCCGGGGCCGGGGCCGCCGCCTTTCTGGAGGTGACCCGGCCAAGACCCCTGCCCGCCGATGCGATGGCGGGCCTTGTCGGCGACGCGGCGCGGGGTGAACAGGTCTTTTGGGCGGGGGGCTGTTCGTCGTGCCACGCGGCCCCCGGCGCGACGGGCGATGCCAAGCTGCTGCTCGGCGGCGGGCAGGCCTTTCCATCGCCCTTCGGCACGTTCCTTGCCCCGAACATATCGCCCGACCCCGACCATGGCATCGGCCACTGGACCGCGCTCGACCTCGCCAACGCCATGACCCGCGGCGTCTCGCCCGCCGGCAGGCATTATTATCCGGTCTTTCCCTATGCAAGCTTCACCCACGCCCGCCTTCAGGACGTGGCTGACCTTTACGCCTATCTGATGACCCTGCCGCGCGCGGCAACACCCAGCCAGCCGCACCAGGTGGGCTTTCCCTTCAATATCCGTCTGGCGCTCGGCGGCTGGAAGTTCCTCTATTTCCGCCCCGACTGGGTGGTGGCCGGCGACCTTTCGCCCGAGCAGGATCGCGGGCGCTATCTGGTCGAAGGTCTTGGCCATTGCGGCGAATGCCATACACCGCGCACGGCGCTCGGCGGCATGGACCGCACCCGTTGGCTCGCCGGGGGGCCGGTGCCGGGGGGCAAGGGCAAGTTCCCCAACATCACGCACGCCAAGCTCGACTGGTCGGCGGACCAGATCGTCGAATATCTGACCTCGGGCTTTACCCCGACCTTCGATTCGGCCGGCGGCCATATGGCGCTGGTCGTGGAAAACATGGCACATCTGCCCCAGGCTGACCGGGCCGCCATTGCAGCATACCTGAAACTTGTGCCGCCGGTTCCGTGAGGGAGGCTTTCGATGACCATGACCCTGATCGGCCAGTATGACAGCCCCTTCGTGCGCCGGGTCGGGATCGCGCTGACCCTTTACCACCTGCCCTTCCGCCAAGAGCCCTGGTCGGTCTTTGCCGATGCCGACCGGATTCGCGCCCACAGCCCGCTGACCCGCGTGCCGGTTCTGGTCCTGGAGGATGGCGAAAGCCTGATCGACAGTCACATGATCCTTGATCATCTCGACAGTCTGGTGCCGCCAGCTCAGGCGCTTTTCCCGCGCGCGGGCGCCGCACGCAGGCGGGCACTGCGCACCGCGGCGCTGGCGGCGGGCCTGGGCGACAAGGCGGTGGCGCTGTTCTTCGAGCTGCAGCTGCACAAGAATCCGTCCGAAGTGTTTGTTCACCGTTGCCGGGCACAGATCGCCGACAGTCTCGCGGCGCTCGAGGCCGATCTTGCGGGCCAATCCGGCGCATTCTGGAACGGTTCGGCGCCGGGCCACGCCGACATTGCCGTCGCCTGCGTCTGGCGCCATGCGACCGACGCCCATCCCGGCCTGGTCGATCCGGCCGTCTATCCCACGCTCGCGCGCCTGTGCGACCGGCTCGAGGCGTTGCCGGTTTTCCGCAGCATCGCTCAACCGTTCGTGGCGCCTGTCTGAAGGTCGTCGCCGGCCTGCGGGTCGTCGCCCGCCTGGGGATCGGGCCGGGGGGCATCGGGGGCGGCATCGGGGGCCTTGGCCACGGCGCGCGGGCGCGACGGTTTCAGATGCACCCGGTTCCACAGGCGGTCGCCCGCCACCTCATAGGCCGAGACCGCCCGAAGCCCGTTATCGGCCGGGTAAAAGGCCAGCGCCCCCGTCCGGCTCAGCTTGACCGGGTCGAAGATACGGCATTCGGGCAGATCTTCGGGCCCCTGCCAGGGTTCGGACAGAACCACCAGCGCGCCGTTGTCGCAGGCGTCGCTCGCCCGCTCGCCGGCACCCTTGCCAAAAAAGACCCGCAGGGTCTGGCCCGCCACCGCGCCAGAAAGATCGCCCTTGGCCCCCGACAGGCCGGGCCGGGCAAAGGCCGCCGGCTGGTCGACCGCGTCGCCGTCGGCCTTGAGCCAGTTCGTGGCGATGAACCCGGCGCCCTTGGGCTTGGACAGAACCCGGCCCTGCGGCGTCATCACCCCGACAAGGCCCGCGTCGGACGAGATCAGCAGCACCGGCCGCTCGGCCAGCGTCCAGACGCCAAGCGCCAGTGCGACACCGCCGGCGCCAAGCGCGCGCAGCGGCAACGCCCCGGCGATCAGCATCGTCACGCCGGCCAGCCCGAAAAGCGGCAGAAAGATCCTCGGCGGCGCAGGAACCGGCAGAAGCGACCCCGTCATCCCCGCCACCCAGCCGGCAACGGCAAGAATGAAGGTGCAACCTTCATTCATCGCCCACACTGCGGGCGCGGCCAGACCGAAAATCCCCAGGCCCGCCGCCACCACCCCGGCGGGCATGACCACAATGCCCATTACCGGCACCGCCAGAAGGTTGGAAATCAGCCCGTATTCCGCGATCCGGTTGAAGTGGGCGGCGGAAATCGGCGCAGTCGCAAGGCCCGCAACCACCGACGAGGCGACGGTCATCGCGAGGGGTCGGGCGACCCTTGGCAGCCGCTGCTGAACAAGATGCCAGTTCTCGAACCCGACGATCAGCGCCAGCGTCGCACCGAACGACATCTGAAACCCTGGCTCGACCAGGCTTTCGGGTTCCAGGCCAAGACAGATCAGCGCCGCGATGGCCACCGACCGCAGCGAAATCGCCCGCCGGTCGGCCAATATGGCCAGCAGCATGACCGCCGCCATGATGTAGGCGCGCCGGGTCGACACGCTTGGCCCCGCGAGGATCATATAGAAAGTGGCAGCCAGCAGCGCCAGAACCGCCGCCACCTTCTTGGTGTTCAGCCGAAGCGCCAGCGGCGCGATCAGCGCCAGCCCATAGCGACAGAGCGCAAAGACAAAGCCGGTGATCATGCCCATGTGCAGTCCGGAAATGGCGATCATGTGCGACAGGTTGGCGCCGCGCAGATCGCTCACCGTATGCGCATCTAGGTTCGACCGATCGCCGGTCAGAAGTGCGGCGGCAAAAGCGCCCGGCTGCCCCGGCACCGCCGCCTCGATGGCGCGCGACAAAGAGATGCGCAGGCGAAAGGCCATCAGCGCCAGCCCGCCTTCGGGGGGGTCCAGCACCACTGCCGGCGTTCGGGCATAGCCGACGGCGCCGATGCCCGAAAACCAGGCCAACCGCTGAAAGTCGAAGCCGCCCGGTTCGGTCGGCCCGTCGGGGGGGGTCAGATGCGCGGTCACCTGGACCATCATCCCGGGCTCGGGGACGAAACCCCGCATGTCGTGCAGCGCGATGCGCACCTGGCCCGGCGTCCGCGCGGGGGCCACATTGTCAAGCACCACCCGGTCAAGTGTCAGGCGTGGCTGGTCGGAAAAGGACCGGTCGATATCGACGATGCGCCCCTCGACCGCGCCGTAATAGCGAAAGGGCAGCACCGGGGCGCCGACCATGTGGGCGCGCACCGCGGCGACCAGAACCCCCCCCAGAATCAACGCGCCCGCCGTGGCCGGAATCCGCCAGCGTTCCGCACCCCGAAGGGCGACGCTCAGAGAAAGCACGAAGGCCAGGAAAACGACGACCAGCAGCAAGGGGCCCGGTTCGTGGCGCGCTGCAAAATAGGCGCCGATCCCCACCGATAGAAAGACCGGCGCCCAGGGCAGCAAGGTTCCCCGCGCCGCCATCAGCGCCTCTTGCCGCGCCGCGAAAAGGCTTGCGATCCCGCGCACCCTTGTTTCCCTTCCGCCTAATGCCTAGAACCGCACGGGTCAGACGGTTAACGTTTGCCGCGACATGGTTTCCAAAAGGTTAACGCCACCGATGACCCGCCCGATTGTCACCCGTTTCGCCCCCTCGCCCACCGGTTATCTGCACATCGGCGGCGCGCGCACCGCGCTTTTCAACTGGCTTTTCGCGCGCGGGCACAACGGCCGATTCCTGTTGCGCATCGAGGATACCGACCGCGAACGGTCAACGCCTGAAGCGACCGAGGCGATCTTTCGCGGCCTGAAATGGCTTGGGCTCGACTGGGATGGCGAAACCACCAGCCAGTTTGCCCGCAAGGACCGCCATGCCGAAGTGGCCTACGCGATGCTGGCCCGCGGCAGCGCCTACAAGTGCTTTTCGACCCAGGCGGAAATCGAGGCCTTCCGCGCTGCGGCCGAGGCCGAGAACCGCTCGACCCTCTTTGTCAGCCCCTGGCGCGACGCCGACCCCGCAACCCACCCGGCCGCGCCCTTCGTCATCCGCATGAAGGCCCCGCGCACCGGCGACACGCTGGTCGATGATCAGGTTCTGGGGCCGGTTACCGTGGCCAACGCCCAACTGGATGACATGGTTTGTTTACGCTCGGATGGTACGCCGACCTACATGCTCGCGGTCGTCGTCGACGATCACGATATGGGTGTGACGCATGTGATCCGCGGGAACGAACATCTGAACAACGCCTTCCGCCAGACGATGGTCTATCGGGCGATGGACTGGGACGTACCGGTCTGGGCGCACATCCCGCTCATCAACGGGCCCGATGGCAAGAAACTGTCCAAACGACATGGGGCGCTCGGGGTCGAGGAATATCAGGCCATGGGCTATCCGGCCGCCGGCATGCGCAACTACCTCGCGCGGCTCGGCTGGAGCCATGGCGACGACGAGTTCTTCACCAGCGAACAGGCCATGGAATGGTTCGATCTTTCGGGAATCGGCCGATCGCCCGCCCAGTTCGATTTCAAGAAGCTGGAAAATCTTTGCGGCCGTCACATGGCCGCTGCTGCGGATGCAGCGTTGCTGCCGGAAATCGAGGCGTTCCTGGCCGCGGCCGGCAAGCCACCGTTGACCCAAGGGCAGCGCAATCTGATGGCACGCGGCCTTTACTGCCTGAAAGAGCGCGCCAAGACATTCCCGGAACTTCTTGATAAAGCGCATTTTATTCTGACAGATCGACCCATCGTGGCGGATGAGCAGGCGGCCGGGACGCTCGATCTGGTATCCCGTCGCATACTGTCGGAATTGACGCCGCAGTTGCATAATGCTAGCTGGAAGCGAGAGGAACTTGAGGCAATTGTGGCCGGTGTGGCTGCGGCCCACGGTGCCGGCATCGGCAAGATCGCCGGACCCTTGCGTGCGGCACTCGCCGGGCGGACCGTCAGCCCGAGCGTGTTCGACATGATGCTTGTGCTGGGGCGCGACGAAAGCCTCGCCCGACTGAAGGATGTGACGGTCTGATTGCCAGACGTCTGGCCTGACCGTAGGGACCACCGCCGCGCGGCCTCTGCCTGGCCGCCGGATTTGGGGAGAATGACATGGCCGATACGACCAAGACCGCGAAGCTGACCATTGGCGACAAGGTGCTGGACCTGCCGATCCTGCGACCGACCGTTGGCCCCGACGTGATCGACATCCGCAAGCTTTATGCCGAAGGCGATGTCTTCACCTACGACCCCGGCTTCACGTCGACGGCTGCCTGCGACAGCGCCATCACCTATATCGACGGCGAGGTGGGCGAGCTGCTCTATCGCGGCTACCCGATCGAACAGCTTGCCGACAAGTCCTCGCATCTCGAGGTCTGCTATCTCCTGCTCTACGGCGAACTGCCGACCCAGGCCCAGCTCGACGATTTCAGGATCCGGGTCACGCGCCATACGATGGTGCATGAACAGATGCATTATTTCTTCCGCGGATTCCGGCGCGACAGCCACCCGATGGCAACCATGGTCGGCGTCGTCGGCGCCATGTCGGCGTTCTATCACGACAGTCTCGACATCAACGATCCCTGGCAGCGAGAGGTGGCGGCGATCCGCATGATTGCCAAGCTGCCGACGATCGCCGCCATGGCCTTCAAATATTCGGTCGGCCAGCCCTTCACCTACCCGAAGAACTCGCTCGACTACGCATCCAACTTCCTGCACATGTGCTTTGCAGTCCCGACGGAAGACTATGTGGTCCAGCCGGCGCTCGCCAAGGCGATGGACCGGATCATGATGCTGCATGCCGATCACGAACAGAACGCCTCGACATCGACCGTGCGGCTCGCCGGCTCTTCCGGGGCGAACCCTTTTGCCTGCATCGCCGCCGGCATCGCCTGCCTCTGGGGCCCGGCGCATGGCGGCGCCAACCAGGCCTGTCTCGAAATGCTGAAGCAAATCGGCACGGTCGATCATATCCCGGAATTCATCGCCAGGGCCAAGGACAAGACCTCGGGCTTCCGCCTGATGGGCTTCGGCCATCGGGTCTACAAGAACTTCGACCCGCGCGCCAAGGTGATGAAGGAAAGCGCCGACGAGGTGCTCGAACTCATGGGCGTGCACAACAACCCGCTTCTCCAGGTTGCCAAGGAGCTCGAACGGATCGCACTCGAGGATGACTATTTCATCTCGAAGAAACTCTATCCCAACGTCGATTTCTACTCGGGCATCATCCTCGAAGCGATGGGCTTTCCGACCTCGATGTTCACGCCGATCTTCGCCATTTCGCGCACCATCGGCTGGATTTCGCAATGGCGCGAAATGATCGCCGACCCGACCCAGAAGATCGGCCGCCCGCGTCAACTCTACGTGGGCCCGACCCGGCGCGACTATCCCGACATGGCGACGCGCTGAGCCATCCGTCACGAACCCGCATCGCTTCTTCTTTGCGCAAATACTCTGGGGGTGCGGGGGCAAAGCCCCCGCCCTTGCCGTTACGCCGCGGCATGCTCCTTTGAAATCCGGTCCGCCTCGCGCCCATAGAGTTCCTCGTAATGGTCAAAGAAGGTCTCGTGCCAGGCGGTGCCCTGCGTCGCTGACCCGAGCGCCGTGACCAGTTCCTCCTCGGCCGAGGCCGGCAACAGCGCGCGGAAGATATCCCAGCCCCGGCAGGCCGGATCGCGGTCGAAGCCCAGCACCTGACCCTTGAGCGACGACACCATCGACACCATGGCCCCCGAATAGATCGACGGGACATGGATCTCGATCCGGTCGATCGGTTGCAGCAGCACAGGCCCCGCCCTGGTCATCGCTTCCTTCACCCCCTGCCGGCCGGCGGTGCGAAAGGCATAGTCGGAACTGTCGACCGCATGATGCTTGCCGTCGGTCAGCGTCACGCCGACATCGATCACCGGAAAGCCCAAGGGGCCTCTGGCCATCGCGTCGCGCGCGCCCTCCTCGACCGAGGGGATATAGTTGCGCGGCACGGCCCCGCCCTTGACCACCTCTGCGAACCGGAAGCCTTCGCCCCGCGACAGGGGGGCGACCTTCAGCACGACATCGGCGAACTGCCCCGCGCCACCGGATTGCTTGCGATGCCGATAGTTCTCCTCGACGCCGGACGAAATCGTCTCGCAATAGCGCGGGTTCGGCGCCTGTGCCTCGACCTCGACCCCAAAACTGTCGGCCAGAACCGCCAGCGTCTGGCGCAAGTGCATCGGGCCCTGCAGGCGCAGAACCGCATGGCCGCTGGCCGCATCCTGCCCGAGGTGCAGCATCGGATCGGTTCCGGCGAGCTTGGAAAGGGCGGCCGACAGGCGCACATCGTCCTTTTCATGAACCGGACGCAGTACGCGGGCAAGCGCCGGCGGCGTGCCGCCCGCCCAGGCGGGCGCTGGCACACGGCTGTCGGCGGTGAACAGAAAGCCCGCGTCAAGTTGGTCGGACTTGACCGCAATCGCCACGTCGCCGGGCGCCAGCCGGTCGTGGCCCGACTTTTCCCCCAGTTCTGACAGCCCACCAACGCCCGACCCAGCCAGCGCCGCCCCCTGCCCGACCCCATCGGCCAGCGCGCGGATGAAGGTGCATTTGCCCAGATGCTTGCGGGTCTGGGCGTGAAACCCGATGGC